>JAEEGJ010007897.1_pt1 | contig 29873 bp, 27 predicted proteins | sample 8958761 | NCBI WGS metagenome assembly JAEEGJ01 (sample SAMN16246546, study PRJNA631951) | gut metagenome | biome: gut microbiome; feature: rumen; material: RS-attached | host: Bos | place: Iran: Karaj | collected 2018-10
ATCGTGACCTTGAACGTCTTTTCCGTAAAGATCTCTTTTCCGCCGATGATCAGCGGGATCTTCACGACTTCGGCAGACTGGCGGGCAAGCTCTTCCTTCAGTTCCGCGCGCTCTTTAGACCCCGGCAGATAGCCGCGGAACGCGTCGTTTTCCGGTCGTTTGATGGTGAAATAAGCGTTTGACATAGATCCTCCTTATACGTTCATGCGCAAAATCATTATCCCTGTTTTTCCACGCTTATCGCGGAAAAAACAGCGATAATACACCACGTTTAATATATCATATCCGCTCATCACTGTCAACGAAAAGACGCTCAATCAGGCCCGGTATTCCGCGCTTTTCCGCAAGCGCCCGCGCCGCATCGATTCGCGCAAAAAAATACAGCGATCCGGTTTAACGGACCGCTGCCGTGATAACATGCAGACGATCAGAAATCGATCACGCCGGTAAAGGAGAGGATCGTTTTGACGAAGAGCAGACCGAGCACGAAGAACATGACAAGCCGGATCTTCCTGCTGCCGCCCTTGATCGCGTAGCGCGCGCCGAGGTAGTTGCCGAGCATCGAGCAGCAAATGGCGGGGATGCCGACGGAGAACAGCACGCTGCCGTTCACGAGGAAAACGATCAGCGACGCGACGTTGGACGACAGGTTCGCAACGCGCGCGCAGCCGGAGGATTTCAGAAGCCCGAAGCCGAGAACGATCGAAAACGCGATCGTCAGAAACGTGCCGGTACCGGGGCCGATCAGCCCGTCATAGACGCCGAGCGTCAGCCCGATCAAACCGGAATAAAGGATCGTCTTCGCACGCGGCAGGGATTTTACATCCTCGTCCGTTCTGTGCTTTGCGAGCATCAGAATGACCGCCGCAAGCGGCAGCGCGGCAAGGATGATGATCTGCAGGATCCGGTCGGGGAGATTGACTGCAAGCGACGAGCCGCCGGTCGCGCCCAGAAGACACCCGATCCCCGCGGGGATCGCGCAGTCCCATGCGATCTTGCCGCTCTTTGCGTACTTGAAGACGGACGTCGCCGTGCCGCAGCCGTTCGCAAGCTTGTTCGTGCCCATGGCGAGCTTCGGCGGGAGCCCCGCGATCAGGTATGCCGGCAGCGAGATCACCCCGCCGCCTCCCGCGACCGAGTCCACGAAACCCGCCAGAAAGACGAGCGGGCAGATGATGAGAAATGTCCAGACGGTGGGCGTCACGGGGCGGCCTGCCTTTCCTGAAGATACCGGTATTATAGCATAAAACGCTCCGAAAACAAACACAGATTTCAAAAAGAACCGAAAAATACCTCTCGATTCCGGTCGGCCGGTATGGTATAATCAATAAAAAGAGAAAGGACGGAGGACGGCGATGCAGAAGCAGTATATTGCGATCGATCTGAAATCGTTTTATGCCTCCGTCGAATGTGCGGAGCGCGGGCTGGATCCCTTGGACGCAAACCTTGTCGTGGCGGACGAAAGCCGTACGGACAAGACGATCTGTCTTGCCGTTTCGCCTGCGCTGAAATCGCTCGGGATCCCCGGACGCGCGCGGCTGTTTGAGGCAAAACAGCGCATCGGCGAGGTCAACCGCGAGCGGCTTGTGCGCGCGCCGGAACACCGGTTTACGGGCAAGTCCATTCTGGCGTCCGAGCTTAAAAAGGACCCTTCGCTGGAATTGGATCTCGTTATTGCGACGCCGCGCATGTATCACTATATGCGCTATTCGCGCAGCATCGTCGAGATCTATCTGAAATACGTCTCGCCGGAGGACCTTCTGGTCTATTCGGTGGACGAAGTCTTTATCGACGCGACGCCGTATCTCAGGCAGAGAAGCATGACGACGCACGATTTCGCCATGCTGCTGATCCGCGACGTTCTGGAGCAGACGGGCATCACCGCCACGGCGGGCATCGGCACGAACATGTATCTCGCGAAGATCGCCATGGATATCGTGGCAAAGCGCATGCCCGCGGATAAGGACGGCGTGCGCATCGCGGAGCTCGATGAAAAAAAGTACCGCGAAGAGCTGTGGGACCACCGTCCGCTGACCGATTTCTGGCGCGTGGGCAGGGGCATCGCGCGAAAGCTCGAGACCTACGGCATGTATACGATGGGCGACGTGGCGCGCTGCTCGGTCGGCAAGCCGACGGCGTACAAGAACGAGGAACTGCTGTATCGGCTGTTCGGCGTCAACGCGGAGCTTCTGATCGATCACGCATGGGGCTGGGAGCCGACCGAGATCGGGGATTGCCGGAACTACGTGCCCGAAACGAAGAGCTTGAGTCAGGGACAGGTGCTGTCCCGTCCGTATACGGCGGCGGAGGCGCGCGTCGTGGTGCAGGAGATGGCGGATCAGCTGGCGATGGACCTTGTGCGAAAGGGCTTTCTGACCGATCAGGTCACGCTCAGCATCGCGTACGACGTCGAAAACCTGAAGGACCCCGTACGCGCCGCGGCGTACAAGGGCGAGATCGTCGGCGATTTTTACGGCAGAAGCGCGCCGAAGCCTGTGCACGGCTCGCAAAACCTCGGACGGCACATGGCGTCCGCCGCGCGCATCACCGGGGCCGTGCGGCAGATCTTCGACCGGATCGCGGACGAGTCGCTTTTGATGCGGCGGTTCAATGTGACCGTGTGCAACCTCAAAACCCCGGAGGAGGCGAAGGCGGAGGAATCCGTGCCGGAGCAGCTCGATCTGTTCACGGATTACGAGGCGAAGGACCGGGCGCGCGCCGAGGAGACGGCCGCGCTCGAGAAGGAGAGACGGCGGCAGAAGGCGCTTCTGCACATTCGCGACAAGTACGGCAAGAACGCCGTTGTGCTGGGGCTGAACCTGCAGGAGGGCGCGACGGCGATCGAGCGCAACGCGCAGATCGGCGGACACAAGGCATAGGAGGATCGTATGACGGAGACGCTTACCCTGTACATTCCGAAGCCGGAGGACGGATGGTTTTATCAAAAGATGACGAACGATCCGGAGACGATGGCGTACAACGCGCCCTGGTTTCCGCCGGACGGCTGCATTCCGAACGCGCAGGAGGAATGGAAGCGGCTGTGCGCGGACTGGATCGGCGCGGAGCCGGAGCGGTTCTACGCCTACCTGCGGCGCGGCACGGACGGCGCCTTCGTCGGGGACGTGTGCTTTCACTACACGCCGGAGCGCGATTGGTGGGACATGGGCGTCGTGATTTACGCGCCGGAGCGCGGAAAGGGCTACGGGAAGCAGGGACTGCGGCTGCTTGCGGAATACGCGTTTTCGCACGGCGTGACGCGGCTGCACAACGCATTCGAAACGACGCGGGACGCGGCGTATGCGATCCATCGCGCAGCCGGCTTCCGCGAGACCGGGCGAACGGACGGGACGATCGAACTGATGCTGACAGAAGAGGATTACAGGAAAGGAGCCGGACATATGGAACCGAGGGAATTTCTGGACATTTTGCACGTCGCGGAGCGGCTGAAGGACACGACGCGGCACTGCACGACGTCGAAGGGGCGGCGCGAGAGTGTCGCCGAGCACAGCTACAGGATCGCGCTGATGGCGATGCTGCTTCGGGACGTGTTCCCGGACGCCGATATGGACAGGGTCACGCGGATGTGCCTGATCCACGACCTCGGCGAATGCTTCACCGGCGACATTCCGACGTTTCTGAAGACCGATGCGGACGAACAGACCGAGGAGCGGCTGCTGGACCGCTGGGTGCGCTCGCTTCCCGCGCCGCTCGACAGCGAGCTGTCCGGGCTGTACGCCGAGATGAACGCGCAGCAGACGATGGAGGCGCGGATCTATAAATCGCTCGACAAGCTGGAGGCGGTCATCCAGCACAACGAGTCGCCGATCGAAACGTGGGAGCCGAACGAATACGAGCTGAACAAGACGTACGCGTTCGACACGGTGGCGTTTTCCGGGTGGTTGACAAGCCTTCGCAGGGAGATCTACAACGACACGGTCGAAAAGATCGAACGGGAGGGAACATGACGGAGGAGATGCGGCTTCCCGCGTACTGCGGCGTCGACTGCGCCGCGTGCCCGGATCATCGGAGCGAGGCGTGCCCCGGCTGCCGCGACAGCGTATGGAAGGAAGGGGACGCATGCATGCCGGTCGCCTGCTGCCAAAGGCAGGGGATCGCGTTCTGCGGGGAATGTCCGGGCTTTCCGTGCGCGGACATGAAGGCGTTTTATGAGGAATCGGACGGACACAGGGCGGCGTACCGAAGGATGCGCGCCATGCGTCCGCAGCAATAATATCAACGGAGGGACAGACATGAAACGAATCGCAACAGAACTTGCGCCCGCGGCGATCGGGCCGTATTCGCAGGGCATGATCACGGGGAACCTTGTGTACACGTCGGGCCAGATTCCGGTCGATCCGAAGACCGGCGCGATCGCGGGCGACACGATCGAAACGCAGGCGGAGCAGTCGCTCAAAAACGTGCAGGCGGTGCTGGAGGCGGGCGGCGCAAGCCTGGACAGCATCGTGAAAACGACCTGCTTCATCGCGGACATGGCGGACTTTGCGGCGTTCAACGCGGTCTATGCAAGGTACATCCAGGGCGCGCCGGCGCGCTCGTGCGTGGCGGTCAGGACGCTGCCGAAGAACGTGCTGGTCGAGATCGAAGCGATCGCCGAGATCGTACAATAACGAAAGGAGCGGCGGCATGAACGACGCAAGGGAGCGCTACGGCGACATCATCGACCGGGAGCATCCGACGTCAGAAAAGCATCCGCGGATGCCGAGGCAGAACCGCGCCGCGCAGTTTGCGCCGTTCGCCGCGCTGACCGGCTACGACGACCTGATCCACGAGGCGGCGCGGTACACCGAGCGGCAGATCGTTCTGGATGAAAACAAGAAGGAGGAGCTGAACCGGAAGCTCGTCCTTCTGATGAACGCGCCCGAACCGCAGGACGCGGTCTTTACCAGCTTCGTGCCCGATCCGAACAAGCCCGGCGGCACCTATGAAGCGCTTGCGGGACGGATCGCCGCCGTCGATCCGCTGTACTGCTACATCACGCTCGACACCGGCCGCGTGCTCGACGTCGGCGACGTGATCGAGATCGAAAGCCCGTATTTTTTGCGCGAGCAGCACTGAATTCTGCGCTTGTGCGCATGTGTGAAGATGGTTTTAACTTTCCGTGAATAGAGCCCCGCGCCTGTTGACCGTGCGCCGTCAAAGGAGTACAATAAGGTCAGAAAGAGGAACGGGAGGCGAAGGCAATGGAGGAAAAGACGACGCGGCCGATCCTGACCAACGATACGAACATCGAGGATCAGGAAGTACCGTTTGAGGATCTGATTTCCGAATTGCGCTATTGATCGAAAGAGATGCCCTCCCGGCATCTTCAGACTGTCGTAAAAGGAGCCCGACCGTTTGCGGCGAAGGGTTTATAAAATGAATGCTTGCAGGCAGAAAGGGCTTAAACGCCCTTTCTTTGATTGATGCTTCGCCGCAAACGATCCGTGTTGTCACTCAGTCGCATACCATAGTATAGCTCCATCGTGACAGCCCGGATTCTGACACCCTTCCCGACAGCCTGTACAGCGTGTCAAAAGGGCTTTTGACACGCTGAAGACGCCTTTCGGCATCTTTTTTCATGCCCGAAAACGGAAAACAACCGATACCGCAAACGCAAAGGAGCGCCGATTATGCCGTTTGAAATCATCCGGAACGATATCACGAAGGTCGCGGCCGACGCGATCGTCAACACGGCCAACCCCGAGCCGGTCATCGGCGCGGGCACCGATACGGCGATCCATCGCGCGGCGGGACCGAAGCTTTTGGACGCGCGCCGCAGGATCGGCGCGATCGCGGTCGGCACGTCGGTCGAGACGCTCGCGTTCGACCTGCCCGCAAAGTACGTGCTGCACACCGTTTCGCCCGCGTGGGAGGACGGGGAGCACGGCGAGGAGGCGGGGCTGTACGCCGCGTATGCGGCGGCGCTGACGCTGGCGGACCGGCTCAACTGCCGCTCCGTCGCATTCCCGCTGCTGTCGGCCGGCAGCTACTGCTTCCCGCAGGAGGTCGCGCTGGGCACGGCGATCCGCGCGTGCACCGATTTCCTGATGACGCACGACCTCGACGTCATTCTCGTGCTGTTCGGCGAGGCGCCGTTCTCGCTTGCGAAGGGCCTGTTCGGCGATCTGAAGGCGTACGTCGACGACCGCTATGTCGGCGAGGCGGAGACGGCCGAGTACGACGTCCCGGAAACGAACGCGTATGCAAGGGCGGAACGGTGCGAATCCGATTTTGCGGCTAGGCCGGAGCTTCGCCCGGCGGCCGCAGCGCCGAGGCGGACCGACGCGATCCGCGAAAAACGGCGCAGAAACGCGCGCTTTGCCGCGGCAAAGGCGGAGCAGGCGCCCGCACCGCAGGCGACGGATCTGGAAACGATCCTGCGCGGCGCCGAAAACACGTTCTCCGAGCATGTGCTGGACCTTCTGCGCGAATGCGGCGAACGGGATGCGGACGTGTATCACCGCGCGCAGATCAGCCGCCAGCTCTTTCACAAGATCATCAGCAGCCGGGACTATCAGCCGACCAAGAGCACGGCGGTCCAGCTTGCGATCGGGCTCAGGCTCAGCCTTGCCGAAACGCAGAAGCTGCTTTACAAGGCGGGCTATTCGCTCACGCGCAGCAGCAAAGCCGACCTCGTCGTGCAGTACTTCATCGAGCGCGGCTGCTACAGCATCGTCGAGATCAATCTTGCGCTGTACGACTGCGGTCTGCCGCTTCTGAAAACCGGCAGCGCGGCGTAAAAATGTCAACCCGGAATTGACAACAGCCTCCTTTTGTTCTGCTACACTGAGGTCAGCAAAACAAAAGGAGGTTCTTCTTATGAACAGCAATCTGACCGAACTCGTATGTATCCTTGACCGCAGCGGCTCCATGGCGGGCCTCGAAGCGGACACCATCGGCGGCTTCAACGCGATGATCGAAAAGCAGCGCAAAGAGGAGGGCGACGCGCTCGTCTCCACGGTCCTGTTCGACCATGAGAGCATCGTGCTGCACGACCGCGTCGATCTCAAAAAGGTCGAGCCGATGACCGACCGCCAGTACACGGTCCGCGGCTGCACGGCGCTTCTGGACGCGATCGGCGACGCGGTGCATCACATCGGCAACGTGCATAAGTACGCCCGCGAGGAGGATCGCCCGGCAAAGACGATCTTTGTCATCACGACCGACGGCATGGAGAACGCCAGCAAGCGCTATTCCTACGACGACGTGAAGCGCATGATCGAGCGGCAGCGCGAGCAGTACGGCTGGGAGTTTTTGTTCCTCGGCGCGAACATGGACGCGATCTCGACCGCGCGGCGCTTCGGCATCCGCGAGGACCGCGCGGTGCGCTACGAATGCGACGCGAAGGGAACCGCGCTGAACTACGCGGTCGTCAGCGACGCCGTCGGCTGCGTGCGAAAGGGCAAAAAGCTCGACGCAAGCTGGAAGGCGCCGATCGAACAGGATTACAAGGCGCGCGGCAGGCACTGAACGCAAAAAACCGCTTGCCTGCGCCGCGGTCCCTGCGGTATAATGGAACCGGCCGGAGCGATCCGGACCGAAGCAATGCAAGGAGGGAACAACATGGCAAAGTATCAGTGCGGCCCCTGCGGCTATATCTATGACCCGGCGGAGGGCGATCCGGACAGCGGCATCGCGCCCGGCACCCCGTTTGAAGACCTGCCCGACGATTGGTGCTGCCCGATCTGCGGCGTCGACAAGGACATGTTCGAGAAGATCGAGGACTGATTCCTTGAACGCGCAGGAACTGCTGAAAACCCGCAATCGCGATTCGATCCCGCGCCGCAGCGCCGAAGCAATGGAGCGCACGGCGCGGGACGGACAGCATCCGTACGCGGTCGTCGTCTGCTGCTCGGATTCGCGCGTGATCCCCGAACAGATCTTCGGGGCCGACGTCGGCGAGCTGTTCGTGATCCGCATCGCGGGAAACGTGCTCGACGGGCACGCGCTCGGCAGCATCGAGTATGCCGTGTCGCATCTCGGCACGCGCCTCGTTCTGGTGCTCGGGCATACGGGCTGCGGCGCGGTCGCGGCGGCCCTCGCAGGACATTCCGAAGGGTATATATCACTCCTCACGGACGAGATCCGCAAGGCGATCGGCATGGAGACCGATCCGGACGCCGCTTGCCGCAAAAACGTGCGGTACGGCGTGATGCGCATCCGCGAGGCGTTCGGGGACCATCCGGCGTTTTCCGACGCCGAACTGCTCGGCGCGGTCTACGACATCCGCACCGGCCTTGTCGACTGGCAGTAACGGCATTGCATGAGACGGAGGGAGAGTCCTCCGTCTTGTTTTTTTTACCGAGATGTACTATACTGAAGCTGACTATCCGTGGAGAGAACGCGTATGAAGAAGAAACATGCAGCGACAGAATCCGATACCGGCACGCTGAAGATCCCGACCGCGCCGCCCGAGGGGACGGTCTTGACGCCGTCCGCCGGGCTTTCCGAGGCCGAAGCCGCCGCGCGCGCGCAGGCGGGGCAAAGCAACCGCCAGACCGAGGAGCCCGGCAAGAGCGTCGCGCGGATCGTGGCGGACAATCTGTTCACGCTGTTCAATCTGCTGAACTTTGCGCTGGCGGCATGCCTTGCGATCGTCGGATCGTGGCGGAACATGCTCTTTCTGGGCGTCGTCGTATCCAACACCGTCATCGGCACGGTGCAGGAGCTGCGCGCCCGCGCGATGATCAAAAAGCTGCGGCTTTTGGAGGACCGCTCCGTCGGCGTGATTCGCGGCGGCAGAGAGCGCAAATGCCCGCCGGAGGAATTGGTATACGGCGATCTGTGCGTGTTCCGCATCGGCGATCAGATCCCGGCGGACGCGCTGATCCGCGACGGCGTCTGCGCGGCGGACGAATCGCTTTTGACCGGCGAGAGCGAACCGGTGACGCATCAGGCGGGCGAGCTTCTGATGTCCGGCAGCTTTCTCACCGAGGGACGCGTCACGGCGCAGCTTGTTGCGGTCGGCGACGAGGCGTATGCCGCGCGGCTGATGCGCGACGCAAAGCGGATCCGTTCGCCCAGGTCCGAGCTGATGACCGAGCTGAACCGGCTCGTTTCCCTTGTTTCCAAGATCCTGGTGCCGATCGGCGTCGTCCTGTTTCTGAAGGAGCTGTTTTTGCTGAAGTCGCCGGTCGAGGAAGCGGTGCCGAAGGCGGTCGCCGCCATGATCGGCATGATCCCGGAGGGGCTGATCCTGCTGACCTCCGTTGCGCTGATGGCGGGCGTCATCAAGCTCGGCCGGCGCAAGACGCTTGTGCAGGAGCTGTTCGGCATTGAAACGCTGGCCCGCGCCGACGTGCTCTGCACGGACAAAACCGGCACGCTGACGACGGGGGAGATGGCGTTCGAGCGCTTCGTGCCCCTTGAAGCCGGCGAAGCGGAGCTGCGCGCGCGGATCGGGGACTTCATTGCGGCGTTCGACGCGACGTCGGGGACGCTCCGCGCGATCTCCGGGGTGTTCCGGGGCGGTTCGCACCGGGCGACGGCCACGCTGCCGTTCTCCTCGGCGCGCAAGAAATCCGCGGCGTCCTTTGAGGACGGCAAAACGCTGATCGTCGGCGCGGCGTCGTTCGTGACGGACACGCCGGTCCCGGAGGCGGAACAGGCGGCGGACGAGGGCTATCGCGTGCTGCTGATCGCGGAGGCGGACGGCGCGATCGACGGCGAAACGCTGCCGCCGGTCACAAGGCTTTTGGGACTGTTGCTGCTCTCCGAAACGCTGCGGCCCAGCGCAAAGCAGACGCTGGAATGGTTTGAACACGAGGGCGTTTCGGTGCGCGTCATGAGCGGCGACGATCCGCGCACCGTGGCGGCGGCCGCGCGCGCACTCGGGCTTTCCGGCGCGGAGCGCATCGTGGACTGCGCAAAGCTCTCGGACGACGAGCTGAAGGCCGCGGCGAAGGACTGCGTGATCTTCGGCAGGCTCACGCCGGATCGCAAGCGCGTGCTGGTCGAGGCGATGAAGGCCGAGGGGCACAACGTCGCCATGACGGGCGACGGCGTCAACGACATTCCGTCGCTGAAGGCCGCGGACTGCTCGATCGCCATGGCGGGCGGCGCGCAGGCGACGGAGCATGCGGCGCAGCTCGTGCTGCTCAACAACGATTTCAATTCCCTCCCCGCGGTCGTGGCGGAGGGGCGGCGCGTCATCGGCAACATCACGCGGACCGCGTCGCTGTTTTTGCAAAAGACGCTCTATTCGTTCGCGCTGAGCGTCATCAACATCCTGATCGCGCTGTTTCTGCCGCTGCGCTATCCGTTCGAGCCGATCCACCTGACGCTGATCAGCACGCTGACCGTCGGCGCGCCGTCGTTCTTCCTCGCGCTCGAGCCGAGCAGCGAGCGCGCGGCCGGACATTTCCTAAAGCGCATCCTGCTGCGCGCCGTACCGGGCGCGGCGGGCGTCGTCGTGTGCGCGCTGTCGGCCATGATCGCGAACTACTGCGGCACGCCGGAGACGGTCGCGTCCACGATGGCGGTGCTGTCGGCGGGCGTGATCGGGCTCGGGAACCTGATCCTGACCTGCAGGCCGTTCTCCGGACTGCGCATCGCGGTGTGCGCGGTCATGAGCGCGGCGTTCGCCGGCGCGGTCGCGCTGTTCCCCGCGCTGTTCAAGCTCGATCCCGCTTCCATGACCGGACGGCACTGGATCATGCTGGCGGCGATCACCGCGGCGGGCGTCGCGGTGCTGATCATCGGCACGCTGGCCGTGCGGCCGCTGCTGTATAAGCTCGGCGATCCCATGGGCGGCACGAAGCGAAAGGAGCGCAAATGAACGAGGAAATCCGTATGCAAAAGAAGCAGCTGCGGCGCGATATCGCGGCAAGGGTCAGGGCCCTGCCGCAGGCGGTCCGCGAACAGGCGGGCAGGGCGATCGAACGCAGCGTGCTGGCCCTGCCGGAGTACGCCGCGGCGGAGAGCGTTTTCCTGTATATCGCCATGCCGACGGAGCCGGACACCCGCGGGATCCTCGAACGCGCGCTCTGCGACGGCAAGCGCGTGTATGTGCCCAAATGCGTCGGCAAGGGCGAAATGCTCGCCGTGCGCATCCATGGTCTCGACGATCTTCAGCCGGGCGCGTACGGCATTTCGGAGCCCGTCGACTGCAGTGAAACCGCAGAGCCCGGCGCGCTCGATCTGATCCTCGTTCCGTGCGTCGCCGCGTCGCCGGACGGCAAACGTCTCGGCCACGGCGCAGGCTTTTACGACCGCTTCCTGGAAGGCAACGCGGACAAAACCGTCTGCCTGTGCTTTTCCGCCGCGCTGTCCGACGCCATCCCGACCGAACCGACCGACGTACGCATGCACCGCGTCGTATCTGCATAACGAACCGTCAAACAAGCCGCCCGTGCGAAACGGACGGCTTGTCTGCATGTATTGGGAGGAACAGGGAGGGGTCAGACGGGATCGGCGCGCCTGTGGGTGCGTGCCGCAAACAGAACGATACACAGCGCAGACAGCAGCAGCGCGGCGCCGAGCAGCCAGTAGATGACGGTCAGCGGGTTCTGCGTGCCGAAGATCTCGAGCGCGCCGGAGACGAGGGAGCCGACGGTCAGCGCGGCGATCGCCGCGCGCCAGAGACCGCGGGCGGGGGCGGGAACGGTCCTGCGCGCAAGGCCGAGCAGCAGCGACGGCAGCGCGCCGAGCACGAGCGGGAACGCGAACGCGTACAGCATGAAGAAGGAATACACGCCGTGTGAAAAGATCTCGTAGACCGCGCCGAACAGGGCGACGAACACAGCGATCAGAAGATAGCCGAGCGCAGCCCGGAACGGAAGCCGCTTTCTGTCAGTAACCGATGTAGACAATGTCGCTCACACTCCTTTCCCCGGACCGGCCGCCGGAGGTCGGCACGTTGACGATGTTTCCGAGAAAGACCATCGACGAGGATCCGCCGCCGTCGAGGTTGTAGGCGGTCTGTACGCCCAGCGACTGCAGGAACGACGCAAGCTCATACAGCGACAGGCCTTCGCTCTCGCCGGTGCGTCCGTCGCACACGACAAAGACGTAATGCAGCTCGTCGATGACGCCGATCGCGGTGCGCGGGTTGCTGGCCATCGCCCTGCCGACCTCGTCGGATTCCGAAACGGCGATCTCGCCCTGCTCGACAAGCGCGGGACCGAACGACAGCACGTCCCACGCGCCCTGCTCGAGCAGCGCTTCCGCGCTGATCTCGGATTCGCGGATGATCGAAAAGCTGCCGTCGCGCCAGATCACGAGGTCCTCGGCGTCGCCGCTTGCCTGGGACCGGTACAGAACGCCGCTGCGGATGACGTAGCCGGTGCGCTGCGCGCCGTAATAGTCGCCGTTGATCGCCAGGATCGCGTTGACCGAATCGGCGATCGCCGAGGTCTTTTGCGTGATGTTGCGGCCGTACGTGTTTTCGGCAAGCGCGGTTTTCAGATAGTCTGCGCAAAGAAGCTGCACGTCGGCGACGTGTACCGTCGTGTCGTACAGACGGTACTCGGTCAGCGTGACGGAGATGTTCCCGTCCGTATAGGAGGAATCGGTGGTTTCGACGGCGGCAGGCGCGGCTTCGGCCTCGGGCGCGGCTTCGGCTTCGGCGGCGTCCTCCGTTCGCTGCGAGGGCGTTTCCGCGACGGCGTATCTGCGTTCGATCAGGAACGTGTCCGCCAGCAGATAAGCGGTAAAGCCGAGGAGCGCAAGCCCGAACAGAATGCCGAACAGACGGTTTTTGATGCGCATGTCAATCACCTCTCAATCGGTTTTGCTGGACCCATGGTATCCCGCACACCTTAAACGAGCCCTAAACGCCAAAAGTTTTTCGTGCAATCGGCGACGGTATATGATATGATGACAGCAGAAAACCACGAAAGGCAGCGATATATGAGACTGTTGTTTGCGGAGGACGAGCGATCCCTGTCGCGGGCGGTCACGGCGATCCTGAAGAAGAACAATTATTCCGTCGACGCGGTGTACGACGGACAGGAGGCGCTCGATTATCTGGATACCGGCAACTACGACGGCGTGATCCTCGACGTGATGATGCCGAAGCTGGACGGGTTTGCCGTGCTGAAGCGCATGCGCGCCGCGGGAAACCGCACGCCGGTGCTGATGCTGACCGCGCGCGCGGAGATCGACGACAAGGTGCACGGACTCGATTCCGGCGCGAACGATTATCTGACGAAGCCGTTTGAAACGAAGGAGCTTCTGGCGCGCATCCGCGCGATGACGCGAAGCAGCGCGGTGCAGCCGGACACGAAGCTCTGCATCGGCAACCTGACGCTGGACTGCGCAAGCTTTGAGCTTTGCGGGCCGAAGGCGTCGTTCCGGCTGGTCGGCAAGGAGTTCCAGATGCTGGAGATGCTGATGCGCAATCCGAAGAAGCTGATCTCGATCGACGCGTTTATGGACCGCATCTGGGGCTATGACAGCGAGACGGAGCAGAACGTCGTCTGGGTCTATATCTCCTACCTGCGCAAAAAGCTCGACGCGGCCGGCGCAAACGTGAAGATCAAGGCGCAGCGCGGCGTCGGGTATTATCTGGAGGTCGACAAATGATCCGGAAGCTGCAGAGGAAATTCGTGCTTGCGGCAATGCTGTCGCTGCTGATCGTGCTGGGACTTCTGATCGGGCTGATCAATGTTCTGAATTATGTGAACACGCTGCGCGACGCGGACGGAACGCTTGCGCTGCTTGCCGAGAACGACGGCGCGTTTCCGACGCGTCCGGACGAGCCGGGAGACGAGCCGCCGATGAACGAGCGCAACGAATTCGGCCGCCGCGGCAACCCGGGCGAGCTGCCGTTCCAGTCGCGCTACTTTTCCGTAACGCTCGCTGAGGATGGAGAGGTGTGCGCGGTCGATGTGCGAAACATCGCGACGGTGAACAGCGAGACCGCGGTCGAGATGGCGAAAAAGGCTTCCGAAAGGGGACGGGAACGCGGATTCTCCGGGGATTACCGGTATGTGCGCACGGACGGCGACGGCGGCACGCGCTGGATCTTTCTGAACTGCGAGCGCGAGATCGCCACGAACCGCAGCTTTCTGTGGATCAGCATCGGCATCTCGGCCTGCGGATTCGTGCTCGTTCTGCTGCTGATGATCCTGCTGTCGGCAAGGATCGTCCGGCCGATCGCGCAAAGCTATGAAAAACAGAAGCAGTTTATCACCGACGCGGGCCATGAGCTGAAGACGCCGATCACGATCATCAACGCGGATGCGGACGTGCTTGAGGAGAGCGTGCCCGACAGCGAGTGGATCGGCGACATCCGCAAGCAGACGGCGCGGCTGAAGCAGCTGACGGAGAATCTGGTCTTTCTGTCGAAGATGGAGGAGGAGCGCGCAACGCCCCTGATGATCGATTTTCCGCTGTCCGAGGTCGCGGAGGATACGGCGCAGTCGTTTGCGGCGGTCGCGCTGACCAAGGAGCAGACCTTTACGGTCGCGATCCAGCCGCTTCTGACCATGCGCGGCGACGCGGCGTCCGTGCGCAGGCTGCTGACGATCCTGCTGGACAACGCCGTCAAATACACGCCCGCGCACGGCTCGATCGCGTTTTCGCTGAAGCGGAGCGGACGGCAGCTTCGCTTGACGGTCGAGAACAGCGCGGAGGGCTTTGAAAAAGGGAATTACGACCGGCTGTTCGACCGGTTCTATCGCTCGGACGCGTCGCGCAATTCGGAGACGGGCGGGTTCGGGCTCGGGCTTGCGGTCGCGAAGGCGGTCACGGAGGCGCACAACGGGCGGATCCGCGCATATTCGCCGGACGGACGGACGCTGACCGTCGAGGCGATCTTTGCCGCGCAGGGGGACTGACCCTTGACGGACGCGCCGAAAATGCGTACAATAGCTTTATGGAGTTTTCGGGTCGAAACGAATCAAAGGGATACAAACGGCTGCTGTTGCTGCTGGGCGCGGCGGCGGGGACCTTCCTGCTGATCTTCGTTCCGGCGGGCGACTGGCAGGGACAGGCGGCGTCGCCGCAGGGCGCGCTGCTTGCGGCGTTCGGCAAGGCGGTTCTGACGCTTGCGCTGCTGTCCGTCGTTCCGTCGCTGTGGGCGGGACTGATCCACAGGACCTCGTGGATCGCAGCGGTCGCGCTCGTGCTGTTCGCGTTCGGCTGCGGATGGCTGATCCTGGGCGATGCGGCGGACGCGCTGTTTCCCGCGCTGCTTGCCGCGCTGCCCGGCGCGGGGCTGTACGTGCTGCAGCGGCTGAAGCTCAGCAATTTCCGCACGGTGCTGTACGGCTCGTTTCTGACGCTCGGCGGTCTGTTCGCGCAGGTCTGCCTGAAGGATCTGATCCGCCGGGGCGACGCTTATCTGCCGTTCCGGGAGGCGATCGACCTGTTTGAACAGGCGGCGAACAGCATGAGTCTTGAGGAGATCCGGATCGCGGGGGTCACGTCGAAGGACCTGATCGCGGCGTACATCCTGAACGCGGAGGCGATCTTTGTGCCGCTGCTGCTGGTCGCGGCGATGTGCGCAAGCCTTTCCAATACGCTGTTCTCCCATCTCTGGAACCGGGACGGCGCCGCGGCGCTCCCGAAGCTCAAGCCCTTCCGGGAATGGCGCTGCGAACGCTGGTATGTGCTGTTTGCGGCGGTCTTCTCGATCGCGACGATGCTGCTCGGCATGTTCGGACTGCAGGCGTTCGGCGCGCTTTCCTCCGTGGCGGAGGTCATGTGGCGGCTGCCGTGCTCGCTTGCCGGACTGTGCGCCGTCAGAAGGATCGCCGTGCGCGCGGGCAGGGGATGGGTCTTCTGGATCGTTTGCGCGGGGACGGTCCTGCTGCCGTCGATCGCAAGCATGCTGCTGACGCTCCTCGGCATGCTGTCATCCTTACGAAATCCTTGGAACGCCGGAGAGGACGGAAAACGGATATGAAACAATACAGCGGAATCCTGATCGCATTCGGAACGATCCTTGCGCTCGGCGCAGGGGCGATCGCGCTCTTTGCAAAGCAGTACGCCGTCGCGCTGGCGGTGCTGGCGGTCGGCGTCGTCTGGCTCGGGCTCATGGCGCTGCTTCTGTACCGGATCTCCAAAATCCAGCAGGCGCGCATGGATCGCGTATTCCGCGAAAACGACAGCGCGGTCGTCGCGCTTGCGGGCAACATTTCGATCCCGTGCGTGATCGTCGATGCGGAGGGGCGCATCACCTGGCGCAACAATGCGTTTTCATCGCTGTTCGACGGACAGCGCATTCAGGACGTCGTGCCGGAATTCGACGGCGAGCATCCGATCCGGACGCTGCAGATCGTCCACAACGGCAGCAATTATCAGGTCATGAACATGCTGGTGCAGCGCGAGAAGGAAAAGAAGCTCGTGTTCCAGTACTGGATCGACCGCACCGAGGCCGCGCACTATCAGCGGCTGTATACGGAGCAGCGGCCGTACGTCGCGATGATCTTTGTCGACAATTACGAGGAGCTTTTAAGCGATACGCAGATCCACAGCACGGCGGTGCTGGCCGAGGTCGAACGGCTGATCGCGGATCTTTCCAAGCGCATCGGCGCGCTGTATCGCCGCTATGACAACGGACGCTTCCTGCTGGTGCTCGAGGCAAAGCAGATGCAGAGCCTTGAACAGGAGCGGTTCGCGCTGCTGGATCAGGCGCACCGCATCGACACCGGCTCTTCGTCGTCGGTATCGCTGTCGATCGGATTCGGCATCGCGCCGCGGCTTGCGCAGTCCGAGCAGGACGCGCGCCGCGCGCTGGAGCTTGCTTTGGGCCGCGGCGGCGATCAGGTCGTCGTCAAGGACGGCACGGATTACCGGTTCTTCGGCGGCAAGCGGCAGCACGATCCGCGCCAGTCGCGCGTGAAGGCGAGGCTGTTCTCCAAGGCGCTGTTCCAGCTGTTTGAAAACAGCGGCGACATCTTCATCATGGGTCACCGCAATTCGGACATGGACTGCATCGGCGCGGCGCTCGGCATCGTGACCTGCGCAAACCATGTCGGCGCGCACGCCTATATCGTGCTCGATTCCGTCAACACAACGATCGAGGACGCGATCCGCACGCTGGAGCGGTCCGGCGCATCCTCGCTGATCGTCCGTCCGGAGCAGGCGGCGGAAATGATGAAGGAGGATTCGGTCCTCGTCGTCGTCGATACGCAGCGCGCGTCCGTGACGGTCGCGCCGGAGCTGCTGAAACAGACGGAGCATATCGTGCTGATCGACCACCACCGCCGCAGCGCGGACTATATCGACAACGCGACGCTGCATTATCTTGAAACGCGCGCGTCGAGCGCGAGCGAGATGGTGACCGAGGTCATCCAGTACTTCGCGGACAACGTCAAGCCCGCGGCGTTCACCTGCAGCGCGCTGCTTGCCGGCATCACGGTCGACACCAAGCAGTTCGCGTTCAACGTCGGCTCGCGCACGTTCGACGCGGCGGGCTACCTCCGCCGCAACGGCGCGGACCTGAGCTCGGTCAAGCAGATGTTCCAGAACGACTATCAGAGCTATGTGCGCTGCGCGAACATCGTGGAGCGCGCGACCATCCGCAAGAGCGGCATCGCGATCTCCGTGGTCGAAAAGAATACGCCGGACGCCATGCTTCTGGCGGCGCAGGCGGCGGACGAGCTGTTGGGCATTCGCGGCATCTATGCGGCGTTCGTGCTGGCGGACACCGAGGAGTACATCGCGATCTCCGGCAGAAGCTACGGACAGATCAACGTACAGGTGGTGCTTGAGCGCCTCGGCGGCGGCGGGCATCTGACGATGGCGGGCGCGCAGCTGCGCGGCGTCACAATGGAGCAGGCGATCGCCAAGCTCGAAGAGGCGATCGACTGGTATGAACAGGAAAACCCCGAGAAATAGGAAAGGACGGAACGGACGATGAAGGTATTGCTTTTGGAAGACGTCAAGGGCACCGGCAAGAAGGGCGAGATCGCGAACGTCAGCGACGGCTACGCGCGCAATTTCCTCCTGCCGAGAAAGATGGCGGAGCCCGCGGACGCACAGGCGGTCAATGCGGCGAACATTCAGAAGAGCGCCGCGCAGCACAGAAAGTTTACGGCCGGTCTCAAGGCGCGGGAGATCGCGCAGTCGCTGGACGGACATGCCGTCCATGTCAAGGCGCGCGTCGGCGAGAACGGCAAGATGTTCGGCACCGTCTCCGGCAAGGAGATCGCCGCTGCATTGAAGGAGCAGAAGGGCGTGGACGTCGACCGCAAGAAGATCTCGGTCGATCCGATCCGCGCGCTCGGCGAATATCCCGCGAAGCTCTCGCTGTTCGAGGGCATTTCCGTCACGATCAAGGTCATTGTCGAGGAGTAAATGGAACAGCAGACCATGGAAACCCTGCCTCACAGCATTGAGGCGGAACGCTCGGTGCTCGGCGCAATGCTGCTGGACGACGGCGCGCTCGATTCGATGCTGGAGCAGCTGAAACCGGATGATTTTTATCAGGATGCCCACGCGAGCATCTTCGACGCCATGCGCGCCATCCGGCAGGCGGGCAACGCGGTCGACGTCGTGACGCTTTCCAATGCGCTCGAGCGCATGGGCAAGCTCGAAAGCGCGGGCGGACTGGTGTACCTGACCGACCTGATGAGCTTTGTGCCGACGACGGCGAACGTACAGCATTACGGCAAGATCGTCGAGGAGCACAGCATTCAGCGCGCGCTGATCCGCGTCGGCAACGAAATGATCCGCGACGGCATGAACGACCGGCGCGACGTCGAGGATTCCTTAAACGACGCCGAGGTCAAGATCGACGACATCTCGAGGCGCAAGACGGAGGACACGCTGTCCCCCGCAAGCGAGATCGTGCCGAATACGATCTTTCAGATCGGCGAGATCGTGACAAGAAAGGGCAAGCTGACCGGCATCGCCACGGGCTTCTCGAAGCTCGACCGGCTGACGAACGGCCTGCAGAAAAGCGACCTCATCATCCTTGCCGCGCGTCCCGCCATGGGCAAATCCGCGTTTGCCATGAACATCGCGCAGTATGCAGCGCTGCATGACAACCGCTCCGTCGCGGTGTTCTCGCTGGAGATGAGCAAGGAACAGCTGATGATGCGCATCATGTGTACGGAGGCGTCCGTCGACTCGCAGCGCATCAAGGACGGCACGCTTTCCGACGCCGAAATGCAGCGGCTGGCCGACGTTTCCGGCCCGCTGCAGGCAAGCAAGCTGTTCATCGACGATTCCGCGGGCGCAACGGTGACGAGCATCCGCTCAAAGTGCCGCAGACTGAAGGCGCAGCAGGGGCTCGACCTGGTCATCATCGACTATATGCAGCTCATGCAGGGCGTGGGCAGCGGCAGCCGCAAGAACGACAACCGCCAGCAGGAGATCTCCGACATGACCCGCGCCATGAAGCTTTTGGCGCGTGAGCTCGACCTGCCGATCATTCTGCTCAGTCAGCTCAACCGCGGTCCCGAAATGCGGCAGGATCACCGCCCGATGATCTCCGACCTTCGCGAATCCGGCTCCATCGAGCAGGACGCGGATATGGTCATCCTGCTGTACCGCGCCGCCGTCTATGACGAGAACGCGGGCAACGAGAGCGAGGCGATCGTGGCCAAGAACCGTCACGGCCCGATCGAGACCTGCCGGCTCGTCTTTCAGGGCGAATACACCCGCTTCCGCACGCTTGCGGAGGAACCGTAACCGAACATATCACAGCGGACCGCATCACGCGGTCCGTTTTCGTATGCAAAGGGGTTATGCCTGCTCGACAGGCTGCGGCTCGACAGGCTGCTGCTCGGCGGGGGCGGGGGATTTTTCCGGCTTTTTGTCGCGGCGGAGGAGATCGTAGAGCACCGGGATGATGAACGCGGTGGTGAGCGTTGCGTAGGTCAGACCGCCGATGCACACGATCGCGACCGGCTGGACGATCTCCGCGCCGGTGCCGAGACCGATCGCAAGCGGGATCAGGCCGAGGATCGTCGTCAGCGCGGTCATCAGCACGGGACGCAGACGCACGACGGTCGCCTGCACGATGGCGTCGCGCTTCTTCATGCCCGCATCGCGGAAGCGGTTGGCGCAGTCGACCAGCACGATGCCGTTGTTGACCGCGATGCCGACCAGCATGATAAACCCGATCATGGGCACGATGCCGACCTCGACGCCGGTGATCCACAGCGCAATGAAGCCGCCCGCAAACGCCAGCGGCACGGTGCCGATGACGATGAACGGGGAGAGCAGCGACTGGAACTGCGCGACCATGATGAGGTAGATGATCAGAACGCCCAGAAGCAGCATCCAGATGAGGTCCTTCAGCGCGCTGTTGATCGACTCGTTCTGGCCGTCGTAGCTGAGCGTACAGCCCGCGGGAAGCGGTACGGCTTCGACCGCCGCCTGCACGTCGCGGCTCACCAGCGTGACGTTTCTGCCCTCTTCGAGCGTTGCGGTGATCGTCAGGCAGCGCCGCTGGTCGATGCGCGTGATCGACGCCAGCGTGGCCGTTTCGGTCACGGTCGCAATATCCTTGAGCTTGACGGTCTCAACCGACTGGTCGAGCCGCGTCACGGTAAATTCGATGTTTTCAAGCTCCGCTTTGGAATGCGGTACGCCGGCGTCGGCGATGACCGTTACGTCCAGCGAGGTCGTGTTCGACGTGACGGAGGTGGAGGACGCCGTGTTCTTCAGCACCTCCGCAAGCTTCAGATACGTTTCCGCAACGGTCAGCCCGTGCGCGGACGCCTTCGCCTTGTCCACGGACACATGCAGCGTCGGCAGCGTGTCCTCCGTGCCGCTGGTGACCTCCGCGATGCCGTCGACCGAACGGATCGCATCGGCAATGCTGTTCGCCGTGCGGGACAGGTCATCGAGATCGTTGGCGTACAGATGGATCGAGACGTCGTCGCCGGACAGCTGCGAGGAGAAGCTGACCGTGCTCATGCCCGCGATCGTGTACGGATGCGTCTCCTTGAAGGGCGAGAGCGCTTCGTCGATCCGTGAGTGGATGTTGAGGCTGGACAGCTCGCCTTTCTCGTCGATCAGCGCGTACAGGGTCAGCTCGGTCGGATCGTCGTTCTGCGCGCCGCCGCTGAGCCCGAGAATCGACACGATGCCGCCGCCGATCATGGCGCCGACGTCGGTCAGCCCCGGAACGGTGTACAGCACATCCATGAACTGATCGCCGATCTCGGTCGCTTCCTCGAACGTCGTGCCCTTTTCCAGCGGCACGGTGACGGAGATCTGCTTGCCGCCGCTTTCGGGGAACAGCGTGAAGCCGCGGCGGATGACGATCCACGCGGAGCCGACAAGGATCACAAGCGCCAGCAGCAGCGCGATCGCGCGGTGCCGGAGCGTGAAGCGGAGCGTCTTTTCAAACGCCGCCATGAGCTTCTTGCGGCGCTTGCCCTGCGGTTTGACGGGACGGCGCATGACGCCGGTCACCATGGCGGGAATGACGGTCATGGCGATGATCAGGCTCGCGAGCAGCGAGTAGGTGACGGTCAGCACCATGTCCATAAAGATCTGCCGCGTCAGGCCCTGCACAAACAGGATCGGGATAAAGACGCAGATGGTCGTGAGCGTCGACGCCGTGATCGCGCCGGCGACCTCCTTGACGCCCTGGATGGCGGCCTCTTTGACCGGCACGCCCTCGCTCCGCAGACGGTAGATGTTTTCAATGACGACGATCGAGTTGTCGACCAGCATGCCGATGCCGATGGCAAGGCCGGACATGGAGATGACGTTGATCGTGACGCCGGAGAAGTACATCAGCACGAGCGCGAACAGCACGGAGACCGGGATCGAGATGGCGACGATCAGCGTCGGACGGAGATCGCGCAAAAACAGCAGCAGGATCAGGATCGCGAGCGCCGCGCCGATCAGCAGGTTCTCCACGACCGACGAGATCGCCATATGGATGAATTCGCCCTGGCTCATCAGCGCCGTGAAGGACAGGCCGGGATAGATCTCTTCGAGCTCACGAAGACGCGCGTCGATGTTGTCGGAGACGGTTGCCGTCGCGTAGGCGGACTGCTTCGAGAACATCAGAAGGACGCCGTTCTCGCCGTTGATCCGGGCGTAGGTGCGGTCGGAATTGTCGGTGATGCGGATGTGCGCAATGTCGCCGAGCACGATCGTGTCGAGCGAGCCGACGCCGGGGGAGAACAGGGGGACCTGCTCAAGCACCGAGACGTCCGCGATCTCGTCGCCGACGGAGACGAGCCACTGCTTGTCGCTTGTCGAAAGATAGCCCGCGGGCATGGAGAAATTCTGCGCGGAGAGCAGCTTTGCGATCATGTCCTTGCTCAGGATCAGATGCAGATTCGCCGCGTCCTTTGCGGCGGCAAGCTGCTCGGCGGCCGCCTGTTCCGCCTGCTCAAGCTGCGTTTTTCCGGCTTCAAGCTCCTTTTCGCCGAGCTCCAGAGCCGCGCGGCCTTGGTCGATCGCTGCCTGCGCCTCATTCAGCTTGCGGTTGACCCGCTGCTTCTGCTCGTTCAGCGCGGCATAGCCGTTTTCCACGTCCAGCTTTCCGCTTTCGGCCTGCTTAAGGAGGTCGTCGACGGTCGCAATGCCCGCTTCAAGCTGCGGGATCGTTTCCGTGAGACTGTCGATCGTTTCGTCCAGCTTGTCGCGCGAGATGCCGTTTTCGGAGAGCTGCGCGTCGATCTGCGCGAGGCTGTGCTCGATCTCAAGGTATTCGTCGCTGTTTCGGATCGCGTCGATGTAGGCCTGCTTCTGCGCCTCGTCCAGCGTCGGATCGTTCTCGATCGCGGCGATCGACTGGTCGAGCAGCGATTTGGCCGCCTCCAATGTGCGGATCGTGTACTTCAGCGATAAAAGCTGTGTGCGCATGGACTGCGCGGTGTCCAGCTGCCGCGTCAGCTCGTCGCGCTGCTTGTTCAGCTCGTCGATCGCGGCGGTCAGCTCCTGATCGGCGCTGTCCAGCTGCTGCTGCGCGTTGTTGATCTCGGAATCGGCCTGCTTCCGCCCCTTGTCGAGCTCGGCCTGCCCTTCGTCCAGCTTGTCGCGGTTTTCGATCAGCTCCTGTTCGCCCTCGGCGACCTTCTGCCGCGCTTCGTCAAGCTCCTTGGAGGCCTTCTCGAATTCCTCGTCGATCGCGGCGTACACGCGCTCGTTCAGCGCGTCGATCTTGTCGTCGTCCAGCTCGATCTCCACCTGCCGCTCGATCAGCCCGGACGTGGAGACCGACGCGACGCCGGTCACGCCCTCGAGCCGCGGCATCAGCGTGTCGCGCACGAACGCCGACAGTTCGAGCTGGTCCATGCCGTCCTTGTAGACGGCGATGCAGCTGACGGGGATCAGGTTGGAGCTCATCTCCATCATGATCGGCGTGCCGACGGTGTCGTCCCACGACGCGCTGACCTGGTTGATCGCCTTCTGCACGTCGATCGACGCCATATCGACGTCGGCGCCGTCCTCGAAGGTCAAAGAGACCACGGAGACGTTTTCGCTGCTCTGTGAGGTCACGGAGCTGATGTGATCGAGCGAGGACATCGCCTGCTCCAGCGGCTTGGATACCTTCAGCTCGACCTCCTCGGGCGATGCGCCGGGGCAGGTCGTGAACAGCACGATGTACGGGAAGCTCATGTCGGGAAGCAGATCCGGCGTCATTTTTCCGACCGAAACGTAGCCGAGCACCAGAATCAGCACGACGGCCACGAGGATGGTAAACGGTTTTTTTACGCTGAATTTTGCAAACATGGCAGGACTCCTTTCCCGGATTGCACCTATCTTCCCACTTTATTACCTATAGTATACCACAAACGAAGCGGAATGAATGTGTAAAAGATGTGAATCTTTGCTTTTCCGGCGCGATAAACCGCGCATTCCGCACTTTTGTGCGCTCCCTGCCGCACGGAAGGTGCGTCTGTATGGGTGAACGGCCTGTGAAACCGTATCCGGCGCCGGCATAAAAGCAATGTGCGGTTGTAAAAATCTTCCGTGCGGGCTTGTCCAAACGGCGTCGGGCATGGTATACTGTTTAGCGGGGAAGGGAAAAGGAAACGACATGAAACCGGAAAAGAAGACCTATCTGAAAAAACACCTTGACGAATGGATCATCTCAGGCGCCGGCATTCTTGCGCTGACGATCGGGTTCGTACTTTGGATCTTAAGGGAGCATCCGCCTGCGGCCGGGATCGCCGCTGCGGCGTTCTCGCTCGCGCTCTTTATCGTCGGCTGCTGGCAGTTCGTGCCGGAATGGCTGCAGTTCTGGCGCGACAGGAAGGAAACGCCGTCGCTTGAAAAGGCGCCGAAGCATCCGCTGGTACACGTCGCGCTGCTGGCCGTCGGCGTCGAGCTGTTCATGTTCGGACTGGTCGTGCTGCTGCTGAAGATTCGCAACGGCGACGGCTTTACGTTCCGCGGCTCGATCGAATTCTGGCGCTGTCTCGACAGCAACCATTATCTCGACATTGCGCGCGAATGGTACGTGCCGAAGCACTTTCTTGAAACGACGGAGGAGTGGTTCCAGAACGGCGGCGACGTCGGCCGCGTCGTGCAGCTCGTGTTCCTGCCGGGCTATCCGCTGGCGGTCTATCCGCTGTATCGCATCCTCGGCAGCGACATTGCCGCGGGGCTTCTGGTTTCGGCGGCCGCGTTCCCGGCGGCGTGCTGCATGCTGTACCGCCTGATGCGGTTCGATTACGGCCACAAGCGCGCGTTCCGCACGGTCGTGATGCTGCTCCTGCTGCCCGGCGGGTTCTTCTTCCTCGCGCCGATGAGCGAATCGCTCTATCTGCTGCTGGCTTTGAGCACGCTCGTCTGCTTCCGCAAAAAGCGCTTTCTGCTTGCGGGGGTGCTCGGCGCATACTGCGCTTTCACGCGCACGGTCGGCCTGCTGCTTGTCGCGCCGCTGGTCTTTGAGTGGATCCGCATGTTCCCGAAAAAGAAGCGCGACCGCAAATGGTGGGCGGCGGGGATCGCCTCCGTGCTGCTCGTGCCGACAGGCTTTGCCGCGTATCTTTGGATCAACCATACCGTATCCGGCAACGCGCTGCAGTTTCTGACCTATCAGCACCGGTGGTGGAGCCAGCATCTCGGCTGGTTCTTCGGCACCGCGTCGTATCAGACCGACTACCTGATCGCCGCCGTCCGCGAGGGCAACCGCGCCAATCTGCTCGGCCTGTGGCTGCCGAACCTCGTCTGGCACTTCGGCACGCTCGGCCTGTTCGCGTTCACGTCAAAGAAGCTGCGTCCGAGCTATGCCGCGTGGTTCATCGGCTATTTTATGATCGCGATCGGCGCGACGTGGCTGCTGTCCGGCCCGCGCTACCTGCTTTCGATGCCCGCCGTGGCGATGATGCTCGCCGCCGTGACCGAAAAGCGCTGGCAAAAATGGGCCGCCGCCGCGGTGCTCGTGCCGCTCTCCGTCCTGTACCTGCTCGCCTTCGTCTGGCGCTGGCAGGTGTGGTGATGAAAAAGCAGGGAAGCCCCCTGCTTTTTCAATGATGGTTGCGCTTCGCGCAAGTGATATCTGCCTTCGGCAGGTGATATACGCCTGCGGCGCGTGATATATTCCCTGCGGGAATGTTCATGCGGATTCTCCTGCCGGAGAATCTCTTTTTTGCCTGTGCAGCCGACGGATGAGGGGGCAGTAATCCAACGATTCTCCATCGGAGAATCCATCTTGGCTAATTGCGGACGATATATGTACCGTCGATCGCGTTGATCAGCAGCACGCAGACGCCGCTGTGGATCGCCTCGTCCTCCTCGGTCGTGAGAAAGACCGCCCACGTCGGCACGAAGAACGCTTCGTCGCCCTGATCCGGGATCTGCGCGACGGAGGTGGTCAGCACGACGCGCTTGACGAGCACCGGCGAGCCGCCGTAATTGCCGAGCCCGTATTCCAGCAGCTTTTTGATGCTGCCCTGGATCTTCTCGAACGGCAGCAGCCGCACGTTCTCGTTTGCGGTCATCACATGCTCCTTCGGATCGGACCACGAAAAGGCGACCAATCCGTCCTCCGTGACGTACAGCTCCGCAGCCTCCTGCGTCCACGCGGGCGCATACGTCGTTTGGATATCGTCCTCCGTAAACTGCAGAAAGCTCGGATTCCGCGCCTCGGCGTACCAGCACGGCACGGTCCCTTCGAGCGCGGGCACATAATGTAAAAGGTACCCTTCGCTGTATTCTGCAAGCGTCCCGCGCTGATATTCGATCGCCTTTTCGGCGTCGGCGACGCGATAATCGCTTAGCCCCAAGGCCGCGATCGCAGCGTCGCCCGTCCGGATCGCCTCTTGTTCGGAGACGGTTCCGTTCAAAAGCCCCTCCGGACGGTATATGCCGGCGTCCGTCTGCTTTGCCATGGTCTCCGTGCAGACGGCGGTGTCGCGGTGACGTTTGAGCTGCAGCAGCGACCGCGTTTCCTTGCTGATCGCAGTCAGATACCATACGGCGCCGCGGCTGTCCCTGACGGGGATGTCGCGCATCGGGAACGTGACGCCGCTCTCCGTCAGCGGGGCGAAGGAATCCTCCGCAGGCGCATTTTCGATCAGCTTCTGAATGCGCCGCATCTCCTCCTCGTTCGCGCCGAAGATCTGCTCACCGGTTTCATCGTCCTCGCCGAGATAGCAGTTCGACGCACGCTTCAGATCCTCCGTCAGTTCTTCGCGGCTGTATTCGTTTTCCCGCACGATCCATTCGCCGGGGCAGAGCGCCGAAAGGAAGTCTAAAACGTCGCCTGCCGTGAGCCTGTGCCGCCGGATCGTGACGATCGGGAACTGCTCCGCCGTCGGGACCTCGACGTCGGCACATATGCGGATCTCCCGGTTGCGCGGGACAAAGGCCTCGTCCCAGCGCGCAGGCGCGTCGTATGTATACGCCTCGACGGGCGGCGAGACGACCGCCTGCAGAAGCGTACCGTCCGTGCGGTTTATCACCGCCTCCTCGTCCGGCGTCGGCTGACAGGCGGTGAAGAGCAGACAGAACAGGGTCAAAAGAATCAAAATGCGTTTCATATGCGTTCTCCTTATGTGTGATAGCTGAGCAGACTGCCGTCGATCGCGTTGATGTGCAGATACCGCGTGGACGACGCCATGAGATAGGGCAGGGCGGGAACGTCGGCGTCGGCCGGGTATTGCTGCACGGTCACGATCCAGACGGGACCGTAATAGAATGTATCGACGTCGTTCTTCTTCGGGATAATCCCGAAGTACAGGCCGACATGCGCGACCAGATTCTTGGACCGACCGGCGTAATCCTCCCGCCAGATCGGATTGTCCTCCTCCCAGGAAAGCAGGTTATTCAGATGCGTCCGGATGATCTCCTGCACCTCTTCAAAGGGCAGGATCTCGACCGCCTCATTGACAAGCCGCGGCCGCTTGGTCGGATGGGTCCACCAGAAGGACCGCACGCCCGTTTGATCGACAAAGATCTGGATCTCTTCCCAATCCCAGTACGGGCGGTACGACGCGCCGTCTGCGGGATCGCTTCGGTGATACAGCTTTTGCGGGATCGTATTGCCCGCCGTTTCATAGTCGGCCTCCGCACGGCCGAGCGTGACACGCCAGCCGACGGCGACGTTGGTGCGCGTGTATTCGTTGACAAACCGCGCTTTTTCGGCGCTTGCAACCTTGAATCCGTCCAAAGAAAGCGACTGCAGAAGCGACAAAGCCTGCGCTTCGGCGTCGGCCCTGTCGACCGTGACGCCCTCGATCGTCGTTCCGCCCGGTTCGCCTAAAAGTGCGCCGCCCTGCAAAACATACGGTTCCGTTTGATCGAACACGTTGAAGAAGAGCTCCGCACCGTAGCAGATATAGAGGTCCTTTGTATCGCAGCGCATCCGTGCGAGGGTGCCGTCGGACAGCAGATACAGGGCGTCGTTCGGAATCGCATCCGTCGCCGGGGAGAAGGGGCGGTATTCCTGTTCGTTCGGTGCGGTGTCGATGAAGGACGACAGGTCCCTCCGGTACGCATCGACCTCGGCGTCCGTCGGGTATCGGGTGTAATCGCCGGTTTTTTCATCCCAGACGGGCGTATCGGCATATAACTGAATCTGCCGGTACCAGTCCGCCTTGGTAAAGACGGCGTCGCTTACGGCGGTCGCGTCCCTGACGAGTGTGCGTTTGACCTTGTCAGCTTGCTCCGGGAGATCGTCCATGGTCAGGTACGCGGATTCATACACGGGCACGGCCCCTGCCGCGTTGGGCGAAACGTCCGCGTCGATCGTGATGTTCCAGTACGGAAGCTCCATGACCTCGCTCCAGTGTTCGGGAGGAAGGACCGAAGGATCGTACGCCGTTCTGTCCTGTTGCTTTTGGATCGCGGCCTCGTACCCGTCCGGCGGCACGACCGCCTCATGCTCCGGCGTCGGCTGACAGGCCAGAAGAAGAAGGCAGAGCAGGATGGACAGGATGCGTGTTCGTTTCATGGTATTCTCCTTTGCTTGCGTTTTTCGGCTGCATCTACAGTATAAAACGGGACTTGTAACAGAGTCATCACAGAGTTGTAACAGGGTTGTAATAGAGTTGTAAAACGGAGGGGCTTAATGCGAAATGCAGTCCGGACCGGGCTGCTTCGCAGTGATATTTGCCGCTTCGCGCAAGTGATATCTGCCTTCGGCAGGTGATATACGCCTGCGGCGTGTGATATATTCCCTGCGGGAATGTTTATGCAGATTCTCCTGCCGGAGAATCTCTTTTTTGTCTGCGTAACCCAAAAGCCTTCTCCTGCGTACAGCATGGGGAAGGTGGCGCCGAAGGCGACGGATGAGGTCCCCTTCACGCGCCGCAGGCATATTGCGCTGCGTGCATGAAAAAAGTGCTTGACAAACGGGGCGAAATCGGTATAATGGAACGAGTGTAAAGGAAAAAGACTTTACACGCTGGAGCAAAGGTATGGAACGGTTGTTTGAACTCGGCATGCTGCTGGATCGCTACGAACCGCTTTTGACCGAGCGGCAGAGGAGCATTCTCCGCCAGTACACGGATGAGAACTGTTCGCTGTCCGAGATCGCGGAGCGCGAGGGCATTTCCCGACAGGGCGTGCGGGACATCATCGCACGCGGGTCGAACCTGCTGCACGAAACCGAAGCGGCGGTGGGACTTGTCCGCAAGGAAGCGCGGCAGACGGCGATTCTGCGCGCGTTTCGCGGCCGGTTCAAGGACGCGCCGATGCGCGACGAGGACCGCGCGGCATTCGAGACGTATCTATCGGAGTTAGCCGGCATTTGGGAGGACGAAGATGGCATTTGAAGGCATTTCATCCAAACTGCAGAATGTTTTTAAGAAACTGACCGGAAAGGGCAGACTGTCCGAGCGCGACGTCAAGGACGCAATGCGCGAGATCAAGCTGGCCCTTCTCGAAGCGGACGTCAACTTCCTTGTCGTCAAGGATTTCGTGAAGCGCGTGGAAGCGCGCGCCGTCGGCACCGACGTGCTCGAAAGCCTGACGCCGGGCCAGATGGTCATCAAGATCGTCAACGAAGAGCTGACGAGCTTAATGGGCAGCACGAACGCCAAGCTGGAGTTCGGTCCGAAAAAGCCCGCGGTCATCCTGATGTCGGGTCTGCAGGGCGCGGGCAAAACGACGATGTGCGGCAAGCTCGCGATCCTTCTCAAGAAGCAGTACGGCAAATCCCCGATGCTCTGCGCGTGCGACATCTACCGCCCGGCGGCGATCGATCAGCTGAAGATCGTGGGTTCAAAGGCCGAGGTTCCGGTCTATGAGCACGGCACGCAGGACCCGGTCAAGACCGCACAGGAGGCGGTCGAGGAAGCGCGGCGCACGTTCAAGGACGTCGTCATCGTCGATACCGCAGGCCGTCTGCACATCGACGAGGACATGATGGAGGAGCTGAAAAAGATCCGCAATGCGCTGGAGCCTGCGGAGATCCTGCTCGTGGTCGACGCCATGACCGGTCAGGACGCCGTCAACGTCGCAAAGGCGTTCAACGAGGCGGTCCCGCTCACCGGCGTGGTGCTCACGAAGCTGGACGGCGACACGCGCGGCTGCGCTGCGCTGTCGGTCCGCGCGGT
>JAEEGJ010007900.1_pt1 | contig 29858 bp, 20 predicted proteins | sample 8958761 | NCBI WGS metagenome assembly JAEEGJ01 (sample SAMN16246546, study PRJNA631951) | gut metagenome | biome: gut microbiome; feature: rumen; material: RS-attached | host: Bos | place: Iran: Karaj | collected 2018-10
CAAAAATTCTTATGACCGCAATGATGCTGATAGGTCTTTTGGAAATATTCACCATTCTCTTTTTATTTCTGCCAGCATTTTGGAAAAGATAAATAAAAAACTAATTTTGAATAAAAAAATAGAGTAATGAAATATTCTCAAACACCACAAGAGGAACGGATTAAGACACTGCAATCGCTTGTGCCAGAAGCATTTGACGAAGGCAAGATTGATTGGGAAAAGTTGAAAGCAACGCTTGGCGAGGATGTGAATTTCGCCAATGAGCGTTATGTGCTTAATTGGGCTGGGAAAAGTGATGCTTTTCGTGTTATGCAGCAACCTTCCTCCGCTACTTTGGTGCCATGTCGTGAAGAATCTGTTGAATTTGAGAATACTGAAAACATTTTCATCGAAGGCGAGAATATGGAAGTGCTGAAAATACTCCAAAAGAGTTATTTCGGCAAGGTGAAAATGATATACATTGACCCACCATATAATACTGGTAATGACTCGTTTATCTATCCAGACAAATTTTCCGAAACTAAAGAAGAATATCTAAAGCGCGTGGGCGACAAGGACGAGGAAGGCTACATGACCCGCGAAGGCATGTTCCGCAAAAATAGCAAGGAGAACGGGCAGTACCATAGCAACTGGCTCAATATGATGATGCCACGCCTTTATCTGGCTAAGGCGTTATTGCGTGAAGACGGCGTAATTTTCGTATCTATAGACGACAACGAAGTGCATAACCTTCGTTTGCTTATGAATGAAATATTCGGGGAGGAAAACTTTGTAACTTGCATATCTAGAGCAACAGGAACCCCTACTGGTGGTGGATTTGATATTTTCGTAAATGAATTGGACTATATTCTAGTATATGCAAAACAAGCAGAAGAACTAAGCATTGATGGATTAGAGACGTCAGCGGAGGATGCTATAATTAACAACATGGAAGATGAGAGAGGTAAGTATCTTATTAGACCTTTGCGACGCACAGGAGGAGAGGACAGAAGAGAGGATAGGCCTACTATGTTTTATCCTATAATTGCACCAGATTCTTCTGAAGTTTATCCATATGGTCCAACTGGTTATGAAAGTAGATGGATATGCTCTAAGACTAAGTATGAAGAATTAGTAGCTGGCGGATTGATATATTGGAAACAAAATGAAGATACACAAAAATGGCAAGTGTATCAAAAATTTTATTTAGAAGATAGGACTAAACAACCTGGCAATTTGTGGACAACAGAAGAAGGAAATAAAAAGGCCACACGAGATGTTCGTGAATTGTTTGAAACAATAAAAGTATTTGATTTCCCCAAACCAATAGGTGTAGTTACTAAATTGCTTAAATTAGGAACAAATATAAATAATAATGATATCGTTCTTGATTTCTTCGCGGGCAGTGCCACTACCGCCCATGCAGTAATGCAACTCAACAAAGAGGACGGTGGACACCGCAAATACATTTGTGTGCAGTTGCCAGAATTGTGCGATGAAAAGAGCGAGGCTTTCAAGGCAGGTTATAAGACCATTGCGGAAATTAGCAAGGAAAGAATCAGAAGATCAGGAGCAAAAATTCGCAAGGAAGTAGAAGAAGAGCAAGCCAAACAAAAGGAAAAACTTCAGTTTGGTGATGAACATACGGTTGAAATGCCAGATTTGGGCTTCAAAGTGTTCAAACTCTCTGAAAGCAATTTCAAGCAATGGCGCGAGATAAAAGGTTCTGACAAAGAAGAATGGAAACAACAGATGTTGGATTTCCTTAATCCAGTTGCCGAAAACGCCACCACCGACAATATGGTGTATGAATTGTTGTTGAAAAGTGGCAAGAGCCTAAACAGCACCATTGAACACCATAACGGTTTCTATGCTATTAACAGCAAAGAACTGATACTGATGCTCGAATCCGCTACGCAAGAAACGGTGGATGCCATCCTTGCCGAGCATCCACAAAAAGTAATCGCCTTGGATAATTTATTCGAAGGCAATGATCAATTAAAAACCAACACTGCACTTCAAATGCGAGATGCAGGAGTGGAGTTTAGGACGATATAAGAAAGGGAAACTGATATGAAGAAGATAGATTTCAAAGCATTGTTAGGGTTGGAAAGAAGCATTAGTCTTTCTAATACCGAACAAATGACAGACAGTCAACTTGCTGTTGCCAAACAAGTTGAAGGTTTTGGCATTGATGAAATATACTTTTCCACCGATGAAGCGAAGAGTTATCCTGCGGTCTTCTTGAAAAAAGTTGTTGCTTTTGACGAGCCAACCATCAAGGAAATCTCCCAGTTACAGCAAAAACTGTGGAACTATCAAAAAGTTTTGTTTTTGTATGTCTATAATGACACGGAAATAAGGATTTATAATTGTGTAGAAAAACCCTTTGCAAGATTACAGAACTCCAATTATGGCAAAGAATTGGAGAACTTGGAAATGTTTAAGGCTGACTCTTCAGATGACAAAGCGATTGCACGTTTGGTGTCAGTTTTTTCATCAATTGCTGTCGATAGTGGCATCATTTGGACATTGGCCGACGCATTCGAAATCAGGAAAAAAATCAATATTCAAAGACGAGTTGACAAATATCTTGTTGAGAGTTTGAAACGTACTACTGATAGATTGAAGGAACTCGGACTTACTGACATTTCAATTATTCACAAGATCATTCTGCGTTCGTTGTTTTTGTTGTATTTGGAAGATAGAGAGGCAACAAGTGTTGATTTTTACGGTGCAATAAAGGCAGGTGCAAAGACCTATTTCGATGTGTTGGATAGTGTTGATGCCACCTATGAATTGTATGCCATTTTGGAAGAGAAGTTTAATGGCAATGTTTTTTCTGTGAAGGAAGGTGAGCGTCAAAGTGTGACCGTAGAGCATCTTAAAGTGATAAGGAAATGTTTCACTAATGGGTATGAGAATGATGGACAGACAGAATTGTTTGAAGATTGGCGCTTGTTTGATTTCAAAATCATTCGCATCGAGCTTTTGAGTGAAATCTATGAGCAGTTTTTGGAGGAATCGAATCCAAAAGGGAAAAAAGGAGCTGGAGCCTATTATACTCCAACCTCTTTGGTTGAACTTATGCTGGACGAAGTTCTGCCTACAGACAAGCAATATACGGAATACAATGTAAAAATTCTTGACCCTGCGTGTGGGTCTGGAATTTTCTTGGTAGAAAGTTACAAGCGTTTGTTGAAGCGCTATGAGAATGCCCATCATAAAAAACCGACTGATTTTGAGGAACTAAAAAACATCCTGTTAAACAATATATATGGAATAGAACAGAATGACCAGGCTATCATTGTAGCAGCATTCAGTTTGTATTTGGCATTAGTGGATAACTTGGATCCTAAAACTCTTTGGATTTCGACAAAGCTCCCTTGTTTGGTCAATGATCCCGACCATATTGTGAAGGCCAAGGAAGGCCACAACTTGTTTTGCGCAGATACAATTGCAACAAATGATGAGATAGAGAGGATTTCATTTGATTTAGTTGTGGGGAATCCTCCATTTGGAACGGAAAACAAGTCGAAAGGAGTTGAGCTGTCAGATTCTATTCGTAATTACTGCAATCAAAACGGATTTGCTAAAGAGATGGTGCTTCCTTTTTTACACAAGGCTGTCAAATTCTCGCCTAAAGGGAAGATTGCCATGATTTTCAATACAAAGTTGTTGACTAATACAAGTAGCACATATAAATCATTCAGGGAATGGTTGTTTAATGATTGTTATGTGGAGAAAGTATATAATTTTTCAATTCTTCGAAATGCACCGAAAGATTTTGGCGGGCAATTGTTTGGCTCAGCCATAGGACCTATATGCATTGCATTTTACCAAAAAGAAGAGCCTGATAATAAATCGGGTAGAATCGTTTATTATGCTCCAAAGACATACATCAAGTCTAATGTGCTTGAAGGGGTAGTGATAGATGGCTCGGATGTGAAATACCTGCCCCGCGAGGAATGTCAAAAACCTGACACGAAGATTTGGAAAATTGCAATGTGGGGCGGGGATAGGGATTTCGAGTTAATCAAGAGGCTTGATTCCTGTACTGAGAAGATTTCAAATTTCATAAGCAATCGAAAGATGAGTTATGGAGTTGGTTTGCAACCGTATAATGCGTCTACCGAGCAGCCAATTATTGATAATGAAATATCTACAATGAGGTATATTCGTCCCGAACATATTTTGCGGTATTATACCCCCCGTAATCAAAGCAGTGATATTAAAAAACTATTAAAGGACAGAAAAACAATAAAGAAGAATCTCGAGTACTATAAAGTTAATTCAATTGATGAGATAAAAAACTTAAATGCATTTAGAAGAATTGGAGCAAAAGATGTATATTGTGGCCCCATGTTGTTAGTAAAAGAAGGGTTGTCCAATAAGAAAATCTGTGCGAGTATAGTCAAGGAACCAACTGTGTTTAATAGCTCAGTTTTAGGGATAAAATCGGATTTGGAAGATTTGAGGCTATTATCGTCGTTGATTAATTCAAAATTAGCAACATATTATTTGCTGATGATATCCGGTTCGTGGGGAATGGAACGAGAGAGGACAAAACCAAATGAGATATATACTGTTCCATTATTAATTGATGATGAGGGGACAAGGGAAATTGTAAGCATTCATTCTCAAATTGAACAATTGGATGAATTTGAGTCACAAAAAATGAATGATTTGGAACTTAAATTAGAGCAAATTATACAGAGGTACTATAATCTTTCTGATGATGACATTTCTTTAATTAGTGATTTTATTGATTATTCAACAGATCTTTTTTATAACCAAGAAGATTCTATGGCAATAGCTCCTATTCTCGACTCAAACATGTATTTAAGTGTTTTGTGTCGTGAATTGCAGGCATTTCTGGAAGGACAAAACCTTTTTGTCAATGGAACTACATATACCACGCAACAACAATCTCCACTTTCTATGGTGAAAATCTCATTTGGTAAAGAAAGCTATGAGATTATGCAATCCAAAGTGGATCTTCAAAATGAATTGAAAGAATTAGACAAACGTTTATGGGACAAAAAGGGAGGTGGCATATATTTCCGTAAGAAACTGAATTATTATGACGGAGATAGCATATACATCATTCGACCCAATCAACGTCGTTTCTGGACACAATCAATGGCTATGCAAGATGCATCTGACCTCATTATTGAAATATTGAATAGCAAGGAGGACTGATATGGGATTGTTTTCTTATATTGAAGAGGCTTTTAAAAAGGCTTTTGAGGAGAGATGCATCACTTTGCTTGTTGCCGCGTACAATTCTTCTATCTCAAATACCGACTATAAACAAATATGGGATGAAAATGATTTCTCAAGTATGTTGGAAAAATATATTGAAAAGAATCCCCAGCGAATTAAGTGGAAGATTAGTTGTACTACAGAGAAGCATTTGCACACAGATATAGTACAAAACAATAAAGGATATGCAAATAAAGAAAGTCGAATAGATATGCGTCTTTCTACTTTTTCCACTTGGAAGGAATACCTTTTTTATGCTGAAGCGAAACGATTGAAAGAAAAAGATTCTAGTTTACTAAACAGATATATCGAGACTGGAATTGACCACTACTTAACAGAAAAATATCCTCATGGAATTCTGTTGGGTTACTTAGTGGAAGGGGGTGTTGATGCGACGATTCAAAAAATAAACGACATTTTGACAAAGAAAAAGCGAGAGAGTGAAATGTTGAAAAGACAGAGTCACTCACTTCACGATCATTATTTTGAATCAACTCATCTAAATTACGGTGTTATTAGTCATTTTGTATTTGATTATACGGTATGAAACTCTCTTTCGAATCCAATCTTTCCTATCAGCAGGAAGCAATTCAGTCGGTTGTCGGCCTTTTTGAGGGACAGGCGATTGAGGATTCCTTGTTTCAATATGACTTGAATGAAAAACAGGCGAGTTTTATTGATGGAATTGGCAATAAATTGGTTTTGTCGGAAGAACAGATTCTTGCCAATTTACAGAAAGTGCAGAATCAAAATGAGATAGCTCTGTCGGAGAAACTTGACGGAATGCACTTTTCTATTGAAATGGAGACAGGAACAGGTAAGACATACGTTTACTTGCGCACCATTTATGAGTTGAACAAAATCTATGGCTTCAAGAAATTCGTTATCGTAGTGCCGTCTGTCCCGATTCGTGAGGGTGTTTTGAAGAATTTGCAAATCACCCATGAACATTTTCAAACGCTATACGACAATACGCCCATTCGTTTTTATGTTTACGACCGAAACAAAATTTCTCAGCTTCGGGGGTTCGCGGCTGGTGATAATATAGAGGTGCTGGTTATCAATATAGATTCGTTTGCAAAGGACGAGAATGTCATCAACAAACCAAACGACAAACTCAACGGACAGGAACCTATCAACTTTATCAAACAGGTTCAACCTATCGTGATTGTGGACGAACCTCAAAACATGGAATCGGAAAAACGTGCAGCGGCTATTGCCAATCTGAATCCACTTTGTACTTTGCGCTATTCGGCCACTCACAGAAACCGTTACAATCTGATTTACAGCCTAAACCCTGTAAAGGCATACGATTTGGGACTTGTAAAACAGATAGAAGTCGATTCGGTGTTTGAGGAAAACTCGCTAAATGGTGCTTATGTAGCATTGGAATCGATAACTGCAAGCAAAACGAAGGTTACTGCAAAGGTGTCCATTGATGTCAATGACAAAAATGGGGTAAAGCGAAAATCGGTTTCTGTCAGGACTGGCGATGATTTATATTCAAAGAGTGAAGGGCGTGAGATTTACCGTAATGGTTACATTGTGGAGGAGATAGATGCCTCGAATGCCTATATTGTGTTTTCAAACGGCGATGTGCTTTATCAAGGACAACGCAAAGACGACTTAAATGATGACGTGATGAAGTTTCAAATTCGCCGCACCATCGAGGAGCATTTGCGTAAGGAATTGAAATTGAACAAACAGGGAATCAAAGTCTTATCGTTGTTCTTCATTGACAAAGTGGCGAACTACCGCACATACGATGCTCAAGACAATGAAGTGAAAGGAAAGTTTGCCATTTGGTTTGAGGAAATTTATTCAGAGCTAATAAAGCGTTCCGAATTTCAATCATTGGATAATTTTCCTATTGACAAGATTCACAATGGCTACTTTTCACAAGACAAAAAAGGTCATGCAAAAGACACTTCTGGTGAAACGCAAGCCGATGACGATACATATAATTTGATTATGAGAGATAAGGAAACGCTACTGGATATGAGCAATCCGCTTCGTTTCATCTTCTCTCACACGGCTTTGCGCGAAGGTTGGGACAATCCCAATGTTTTCCAAATCTGCACTTTGAATGAAACGAAATCGGAAATCAAGAAACGTCAGGAAATAGGTCGAGGTTTGCGCTTGCCAGTCAACCAAGAAGGAGTGCGTTGTTATGACAGAAATGTCAATCGGTTGACAGTTGTCGCAAATGAATCATATAATGACTTTGCTAAAGCCCTACAAAATGAAATGCAGGATGATTGTGGAGTTGATTTTGGTGGTCGCATTAAGCCCAAACGCGATAGGGTTTCTGTGAAATATAAGAAAGGATTTGAGGCGGATCCTCTTTTCCTTGCCATCTGGGAAAAACTCAAGACTAAGACAACATATCGAGTAAATTATGATACTGCAACATTGATAGAAAAAGCATCTAAGGCGATAAAACAACTTCCTAACATTACTGCTCCAGCAATTCGTTCGGTGAAGACAGAAGTTGTTATTACCGAAGAAGGTGTTTCAACCAATTATAAAGGCGACAAACTTTCATCTCATACTTTTGATTATATCATACCTGATGTCTTGGGCTACATACAAAACAGAACAGAGTTGACTCGTTCAACCATTTTGCGCATTTTGGAAAACTCTGGACGGTTGGATGATTTAGCAGTTAATCCACAGTTGTTTATGGATTTGGCTGTTGATGCAATCAGACGTGTTTTGCAGGATATGATGATTGATGGCATAGAATATCTCAAGATTGGAAATACAGAGTATGAAATGCGCTTGTTCGAGGAACAGGAATTGGAAATCTATTTGAATGACTTCACTTTCAAGGTTTCTGATGCAGATAAAACCATCTACGATGAATATGTCCCTTTGGATTCCTCGGTAGAAAACAAGTTTGCCCACGATTGTGAAACGAGCGATCAAGTGAAATACTATTTCAAGTTGCCAAATTGGTTCAAAATACCGACACCAATTGGTCCCTATAATCCTGATTGGGCAGTGGTATTTGAAGATGACAGGAAGGTCTATTTTGTGGCTGAAACCAAAGATACTGGAACTCCGATTGTTGATTTGGAAAAACTTCATCCGAGTGAACGACAGAAAATTCATTGCGGAACTGCCCATTTCAAGCAGTTTGAGGATTTGGAGTATCGAGTTGTAAGTAATGTAGGCGACTTGATTTTTTAAAAAATACTTTTCCCCTATTCTTTCTCTTTCCTCTTTGCCAAACTTTCCTTTAACACTGTAATCGCCGAACGCAAGTCAAGTACACGAAGTGCAACAGCCACAAGTACGCAAACCACAGCAGCACCACACACCACAACCCAACGGTTGTAGTCAATCATTGTTGCAAAATAACTAGCTGCCACTGATATTATTACGAAGAGCGTCGTTACAATCGTAAACTTAAGGTTGAAATTGAACTTGAACAAACGGAAAGCTATGATGTACTGGCAAAGTCCTGTTGCAAGCTGGGTTACCATGCTAGAAATTGCCGCACCGATTACGCCGTAATGCGGTATGAGAATGAAATTGAGTATGATGTTGAGTACCATTCCGCAGGCAGCCATAATGTTCAAATACTTAAGACTGCCATTTGAGGTCAGCAGAGTGCCAAAAATGTAGGTTATGCAAATTCCTACGAAGCCTACCATCAGTATCGACAGCACGATGGAACTAGTCTCGATATGCTCGAAGTACATAAGTCCCATAATTTCGCGGTTGAAGAAAAGGCAGACGCTCATAAGGGCGATAGCCGGCACAAAAATCAGCACAAAAGCCGTCTTGCACAGACCTTCAACATTCTGCTTCTGCTTTATCATGCGTGCAAACATCGGCAGCAGCAATACCGAGAATAGGTAGGCGAACATCGAAGCGGCTTCCAAGATTCGGAACGCCTGTGCGTAGATTCCTGCCTGTTCCTTGCCGTCGGGAAGCATTCGCTCGAGCATAACCGAGTCGATGCGATTGTAGAACGCCATAAGAAGGATGAGCAACGCATACGGGAAACTCTGCTTGATGAAAGCGATGAAATATTTCATCTGGAAGTTGAGGCGGAAGTGTTTTGTCTTGCTGAAGACGATAAGGAATGCCACAAGGGCGGTGATGAAATATGCAGCCGTCTGCGTAAGAACGAACCATTCTATTTTTATAGGAGTATCGGTAACATGTCCCCAGACCAGTATGCTACAGAAAATTATCATCAGCAGACGGTCGAGCACAGAGAGCATACTATCGGTTTTGAACATCTGCATACCGCTGACATTGGAGCGCAGGTAGAGCGTCATCGACTGCAGGAACTGGTTGACAACCAAGATGCCAAGAATTTTCATCTGGCGCAGTTCGTAGCCGAGACATAGGGCGATAATCAACGATATTGCTATGTAAACCACAGCCAGTACAAGTCTGAGTGCCAATAGGTTGGAAAGGCTTTTGTCGAGCAGGTTGCGGTTCTGGGCGATGTTGCGGTTGTTGAAATTGGTGATGCCCATATCGAGGATGATGTTGAGCAGCAGCGAGAAGTTGAGCAGTGAAAAATATATGCCGAACTCCTCGGCGCCGACAATGTTCTGCACCGAACGCTCAACCCCGAATATCCAGAAAGGTTTTACCAGGATATTGAGGAAGAGAAGGAAACATAAGTTTATTATAAAATTTCTCTTCATCCTTATAGTAGCGCGCAAAAATACAACATAAAACCGAATCCAAAAACCATAACGAATAATATGCGAAAATGTTTTGTTGCTGTTGAAAAAAAATAACTACCTTTGCCAGCGAAATTTTCAGTATTAATTAATATTTAAATTTTAAAGAAATGGCTTATAAAATCAGTAACGACTGCGTATCTTGCGGTACATGCGCTGGCGAATGCCCAACAGGCGCTATCAGCGAAGGAACTCCTTATGTAATCAATGCTAACGAATGTGTATCTTGCGGTACTTGCGCAGGTGCATGCCCAGTTGGTGCAATTTCAGAGGAATAATAGCAGTCTGAAAAGAGATTGATAGGTTGCCGTAATGGCAACCTATTTTTTTGAATCCAATGGTCATTCCACAAGTCAGAATGTTTTTAAAAGCCGAAGACAGAGCAAACTTGTTTGATATGTTAAGGCGCATAAAAACATCTGCAAGGCAAACATACGCGCGATACGGAAAGGGGAGCGTTGTAATGTTCGACTATGCGGAATCTCCTATTTAAGAAATAATATTAAACCGAAATTTTATGCAAAAGACTTGTCCGGAATGCCAAAAGACATTTGAATGTTCTCAAAGCGAAAACTGCTGGTGTACACGCATCACAATCCCAGAAGATGTTGCCAACTATCTGAGAAGCAAATACTTCGATTGTCTTTGCGAAGAGTGTATGACCAAAATTTTAAAAAACAAGGAAAAAATTTTGGCAGGTAAATAAAAAAGCACTACTTTTGCAGTCCGTTAAGGTACCTTGGCCGAGTGGTGAGGCACCAGTCTGCAAAACTGGGTACTGCAGTTCGATTCTGCAAGGTACCTCAAAAACCAAAAGACATCCAATCGGATGTCTTTTTTTTTTGTGGTAATTAAAAATTCATCTATTTTAGCGCCGAAAATTTTTAATTTAAATATGATGAAAAATATTTGTTTGATAATAATTATGGGGTTTTCAACTGCTTTATTTGCACAGCATACATCGTTGACAATCGAAAGTGAAAGATACGAACGGTTCTGGGTTTACATAAACGGTCAGCAACAAAATATTAATCCGGGATCATCAATACAAGTAAACACGCTTTATCCTGACAGGGACTATAATTTGCACATAGTCATTGATAACAATCAAAGGTCTGAAACAAAGACTGTAATCCGCTTACATCCTGGCGACAATAATTATACGCTTAGCTTTAATCCTAGAAACGGACAAATAAGTCTTATTACTGTAAATGCCAATATAAATACTTCATTCTTTGCTGGACAGCCGGCACCACAATACGGATATCCCACTCAGCATGGAAATTATAATCATCAATATCCTGCACAAGGACACTATCATCCGCAAGGACATAATTACTATCAGCATTATAACCCTCCACAGGTGGTTGTTGTTGAGCATCCAATTTCTGAACCTGTAATAATGCCGTGCTCGGATGCCGATTTCATTGGAGCAAAACGCACAATCGAAAAAGCCAGCTTTGAGGAAACCAAATTGACAATTGCCAAGCAAATAGTTGCATCGGAACTGATGACAGCAAGACAACTTGCCGAAATTGCAAGACTATTCAGCTTCGAGAGTACAAAGCTGGAATTCCTAAAATTTGCTTATCAATATTGCTACGACCAGAACAAATATTATATCGTAAACAATGTTTTCAATTTCTCTTCATCAATTTATGAGCTGAACGAATACATTAACCAATAGTTATATATTCCCCAAAATGTCCAGTCTAGAATAGACAGATTTATCGAAACCGGATATTTGTTTGGCATAGAAGATTACGTAGTTCGCAGATTTGAACAGTAGAAATTTTCGGCAATTGTTGAATTTGCCAGCATATTTTTTTTCACTATTTTAGCACCGAAATTTTTAAAATTAAACATAATGAAAAAATTTTGTCTGTTCATATTCATGGCATTTGCAAGCGCATATTCGTTTGCACAGAATGCATCGGTAACATTTGAAAGTGAAAGGAGCGAGCGTTTCTGGGTTTACATAAACGGTAAGCAGCAGAACCATCATCCAGAATCTTACATACAAATAGATGGACTTTATGCCGATTGGGACTACAATATACGTATAGTAGTTGAGAACAAGCGCAGGTCGGAAATGACAATGGTAATGCGTCTGCATCATGGAAACAACATCTATTCGCTCAACTGTAATTCACGAAGCGGACAAATAAATCTTAATCCGAAACATGGTAATTATCCTCACCATCCGCAAAATGGTAATCACAGCCAGCACGGAAATCATAATCAACAACCTCCTCATGGTCAATACCCTCCCAATGGACAGTATCCACCTCAAGGAGGACAATATCCCCCGCAGGGAAACTTTCCACCACAAGGACAGTATCCTCCACATGGTGGACATGGACATCATGACCATCATAATCCTCCGCAGCAACCAAATCAGCCGCCACAGGTGATAATAGTTGAGCAGCCTGCACCAGAACCTGTAGTAATGCCATGTTCGGATGCAGATTTCATTGAGGCAAAGAATACAATTGAGAATGCCGCTTTCGAGCAGACCAAACTTACTATCGCAAAGCAGATAGTTGCATCGGAATTGATGACTGCAAGTCAGTTGGCAGAAATAGCACGCCTGTTTGACTTTGAACAAACTAAGCTTGAATTTTTGAAATATGCATACAAATATTGCTTCGACCCGAACAAGTACTATTTGGTAAACAATGTATTCGAATTTTCTTCATCAGTTGACGAGTTGAACAAATATATCAGCAGACAATAATTTTCTTATTTTTTAATATGACAGCAGAAAATAGTAACTACAAGATAGCATTGTTGATAGATGCCGAAAACATCTCCAACAAATATGCCGATGGCATAATGAACAGCCTTACCCGTTACGGTAGGGTGATAGTAAAGAATGCGTATGTGTCGGTTGACGACAAGGGTGCCGTTACGCCCAATGCATGGATACATACATGCAAGAACAAGGGTATGCACCTTGTAACTCAAACCCGCAATGCGTCTGGGAAAAACTGCGTGGATTCCAAACTTATAATAGATGCAATGGATATTCTGCATTTAAATACTGATGTAGATTGTTTCTGTTTGGTTTCGAGCGACAGCGACTTCACCACATTGGCTTCTCGTCTTCGCGAGACAGGCAAGTACCTTATAGGAATGGGGGAGAAGAAGACCATTGTCACACTTCGTAAGGCTTGCGACGAATTTATTGAGCTAGAACGTGTTATTCCAGACGAATCGCTCGACAAATATCGCCGTGCTGTTGCCGAAGGCGAAGATGTTCCGCCAGTATCGAAGGAATTCATTGCAAGTGCTGTACGCCGTATGGTTGCCGACAACATGGCCAACGACAGGGTTACAAACCTCAGCGAAATAGGATCTCGCCTGAAAAAGATGTATCCCGACTTCGACTCGCGAAACTACGGTTTTTCGCAGTTGGGCAAGTTCCTTGCCTCGCTTGACGGCTTGAGCGTCAATAACTCCGAAGTCGAGTTGGTGGCAATGAAGAAGAAAAAGGGTAACAAATAGGCTAGTACTTTCATATCGGCATGATTCTAACTTTGGCAATAATAATAGTCATTTATGCCTTGCTTATATTGGCTTTCGGTTATTATTGGCGAGAGGATGAAGAAGCTAAGTCGTTTTCGGCAGATGCAGAAAAACCTTTGGTGAGTGTCGTTGTGGCATTTAGGAACGAGGGGAAAAACATTTCTGCCTTAATTCACAGCCTTCTTGCACAGACATATACAAAATGCGAGTTTATTCTTGTTGACGATCATAGCGATGATGAATCGTTGTCAATAGCAAGGTCGTTTTCCGATTCACGGTTAACGATAATTTCAGCCGGCGATGAGGTTATAGGCAAAAAAGCGGCATTGAGGTTTGGATACGAAAGTTCGTCTGGCGAAATACTTTTTTTTACCGATGCCGATTGTGTGCTTGGTAGCCGATGCATTGAAACTACAGTTGCTAAAATGCATTACGAAAACTATCAAATGGTTTGTGGACCAGTACTTTATTTTCATAAAAAAGGCTTTTTTCAGGGTATTATGCAACTTGAATTTCTTTCGCTTACAGGCAGTGGTGCATCGGGATTTTTCATGGAACGACCTTTTATGTGCAACGGTGCCAATCTTGCTATTGAGCGAAAAGTTTATGCCGAAGCCGATTTAAATACAAAGTATTCGTCGGGCGATGATGTTTTTCTGCTTCATTATGCGCATAGTAAGTATAAGGTAGGTTTTGTGCAAAGCAGGGAAAGTATTGTCGAAACGCAAGGTCCTGAAGGAATTTGTGAATTTTTCAAGCAGAGGATAAGGTGGGCATCGAAGGCAGGAGGGTATAAGAATGTTTTTGCCATTTTTGTCTCGTCGTTGATTTTTTTGATGTCGTTCTCACTGATTGTTGCCTTTGTGGCAGCTTGCATAAATCCGATATATTTCATAGTGTATTTCTGTTTGCTTGTGATGAAGCTGATTGTCGATACATATTTTATTATTCCAGTATTGCGATTTTACCGCATGGGCAAATTATGGTGGGCAATTCTTCCGTTGACACTCATTTATCCGATTTATATTGTCTCTGTCGCTGTGGCTTCATTGTTTTATAGGCCTATGTGGAAGGGGAGAAAGATTTCTGTAGGAATGTAATTTGTGTTTTATCAAAATATCTACGAATTATCAACCTTTAGCTCAACGAAGTTAAATCATCGAATCATCAAATTTTCAAATCTTTTTTCTCCCCCTTGCGTAGTTTGTGTAATAATTTTATAACTTTGGAGTGTCATTTTTCGATAGACAAAATTATTAACATTTATTTATATGTCACTATTCTTAACCAACTACTTCTCTTCAACCGTGCCGCTTTGCTACGATACGGTATATTATGTGGAAAGCCCCGACAACGAGGAGCTTAATCATGCAATGCTTCAGCTGCAACAGGAAGGTCCGCTGTTCTACGATTCGGAAATGATGTCGTTCCCTATGAAATTGCAGTATGTGTCGCAGAAAGACCTCGATGGCGACTATCTGCGGTCGCAGTTGGGCGACAGCTACGATGCAGAAGCTGTGGATGATGCAATCTACGACTTGCGCAAATGCCTCTCTGCCGATATGGGCGGAACTATTACTGCCTGCTACATGCCTCGCAAAGGCTCCGAAAGCACACACGAAGACATCTGCTCCTTGCCGCTCTTTGAGTTTGCAACACCAGAAAGCGCAGTAGCAAAAGCTAAAAAATTTGCCCAAAAAGTAGCCGAAACCGATTTTCAGCGGGTGATGGGCGTTTCGTATCAACAGTATTCGAAATCCTATGAAAACTTATATAATCCTCCTCTGCCATCTTGTAACCTTATGATGGGGTATATGAGAAATTCGGTCGCGCCTGAAGAAACTGTACGAATAATAAGGTCAACGCTAAAAAATGTAAAAGGCAGGTCTACTTCAAGTATTCTTGACATATTGAAGTCAAATATACAAAAAATCGAAGATATGTGCAAATTTGACATTTTCTGCCCATTGTCCATAGATGACAATAAGATATGGCTCAATTTTCCCGACCAAGAGCAGATGGAAGTGAAATTTGTACGAGGTTCTGTGGCAAAAACATTATACATTTTTTATCTACGACAGATTAAGCGGGGCAAAAAGACAAGAGTTTTATCACAGATGGAGTTGTATGATTACATTCCAGAATTAAAGAAAATTTACGAGAATATAAAAGGCCAAAAAGTTTCCAATAATGATGTTGCATCTTGGTGTGACAAATCCCAAAATACTTTTTCTAGAGCGATTTCTTCTATAAATGATTTCTTTAGAAGAGAATTTGATCTTGACATCATCAAAAAGAAAGAGCACAAATCTTATCTTCTCGAAATAAAAGCTGGGCACAAGGATGACAATGACAATTCCCGCTATGGCATCGGCCTCGAACCTGATGACTTTGACCTTGGAGACTACGATATAGACAGAATGAAGGTGTAGGTGCGCTTTTTATACTAAATTGGTTGTAGTTTGATATTCAACTGATTCTTAAATAACTGAATTATCATTAAGTTATAAAAGAAACATGTCATTACTTGCTTCGCTGCGTGAGCTAATATTATGTAGATTTGTAATGTCGATTCTTATGTTTCAAATTTTAGACTATGACAAAAGAAGAACAAAAAGATATTAAAGAAATTGGTGCTGAAATTAAACTTGAAGGCACTGGCGAGCATAACGGGTACGCTTTTGTTGACTTGGGGCTGCCTAGTGGCGCATTGTGGGCAACTTGTAATGTTGGAGCATACAGTGCCGGAAATTACGGCGATTATTTTGCTTGGGGTGAGATTCAGCCGAAAAAATACTACAGTCGGGGAACCTATAAGTGGTGCAAAAAAGCATGGGACAAACTAACAAAATACTGTGACAAAACAAGTTGTGGTTACAAGGGGTTCGCGGATAACTTAACGACATTGGAAGCCAGTGATGATGCCGCAACAGCCAACTGGGGCAATGGATGGAGAACGCCCTCTCAAACGGAAATACAGGAATTGATTGACAATTGCAGGTGCGAGTGGAGGAAGCAGAACCGAACAATTGGTCTTTTGTTTACGGGACCTAATGGCAATAGTATTTTTTTACCTGCGAGTGGAAGCCGTATGGATGGTGGTAGCTATGGTGTAGGAGAGTCCATGAGCTACTTGACAAATTCGCTTTGTTCAGAATCAGGATATCCTTCATTTGCACGTTTATGGGTGTTTGATACCTCAAGGCCAGAACCGACAGTATGTGCTTTTAACCACCGTGATAAAGGGTATCTTGTACGTCCAGTTTGTTCAATTAAAGACTAAAATCTCTGCTCTCTTCTGTCCTTCGGGATTTGGACTCCCGAAGGCTTGAATATAAGAATTTTATAATCCGCAAAATATCTTACATTTTTCTGCTACTAGCATTATCATCCACCGTATTCTTATTTTCTTTATTTTTGCACCAAATTTAAAAACATAAACCAACTATGTATAATGATAAGTTTCAACAAAGGAGACAGTATCTGGTGTCGGTATATAACGACACGATGCGCAGAATAGACAGCGACCCCGAATTTAAGCAGGCGGTTGCAGAAGGCATTGAGAATCAGGCGTTCATTCCGCACGACAAGAAGATTATCCTGCCGAAAGCCGAGGATGGAAAGGAACTGAAATTGCGAGTGAGCGGTTTGCGTACAATGGAAGCTGCCGCACCGTATGTCCGTGATGGGAAGTGCGTGGCGGTACTGAATTTTGCTTCGGCAACAACTCCCGGCGGCGGCGTGAAAAAAGGTTCGTCGGCACAAGAGGAGTGCCTTTGTAGGGTGTCAACCTTGTTGCCTTGCCTCGATTCGGAAATGCCGCACAGGTTGTTCTACAATCCGCACAGAAAAACACGCAATCCACTACACAACGACGACATCATCTACACGCGCGATGTCCTTGTCATAAAGGATGATGACTACAACCTTCTCGATGAGCCGTTCTATGTGGATGTCATCACCTGCGCTGCACCAAACCTGCGCGAGAATCCGTCCAACGGACTAAACCCCGATGAGGGCGAATCAGTCAGTATTAGCAATGCCGAACTGCTTGAGCTTCACAAGTCGCGTGCGCGTAAGATTCTTGCATCTGCTGCTTATAACGAAGCGGATGTCGTAATACTTGGTGCGTTTGGCTGCGGAGTGTTCCGCAATCCGCCGGAGGTTGTCGCATCGGCGTACAAAACTGTTGTTGATGAGTTCCGTGGCTATTTCGATGCCATCGAGTTTGCCGTCTATTGCCGTCCGGGTGACAGCAGGAATTATGATGTGTTTAAGAGGGTATTGGGGAAGTAATATGGAAACAAAAGACGAGTCGGAGATGCTTGACATTCTTCGGAAAATCGATGACTATAGGCAGAAACTAAAACAATTGAATCCTAAGGATTTCACGCCGCCAAGCGATTATTTTCAGTTAGGAGAAACAGACTTCAAAGTGAAATTATCACCAGAGGCGAAACTTGGGGATTTGCTTTACATTCTCGATCATATTGAAGAACATGTGAAAATGCATTATAGACAATGACCTTTGACATATAATTAAGCAATGGTTTCTTCGAGGCGCGTGCTGTATCGGTAGGGCTACACGCGATAGAAGAAATGACACCGCCCGGTTGGAATTCCGAATAGGATGGCCCGGTTCCAAGACGACGGCGGTTTTTTTAAGAAAATTATTCCGTTGTTTTCCAAAATTGTCATTTTTCACTGCAATCATCACATAACAATGATCCCGAAGAAGATTGCTCACTTCGTTTCGCGAGCTAAAGGTATCGGATAGTTTGATTCACACAGCTTCCCATTCCGTATTGCTGGTTTATCATAACTTCCGAAATGACGTCTTTGGAGTCATTCCACAAAGCTGAACGAACAGGCGTAGGAACGAGCCTTGTGAGTTCGCTTATGCGGAATGACAGTTTAGTCAACTTGAATATAGTTGCCTTTGTAAATGGTCTGTTGTAATCTATACATATCCAAAAATCGTCTATCTACAGAAAAATTTTAATCAAAAATCGTCTGTGTAGAGAAAAATATTTGCAAAAATTTTTCTGTCCAGAGAAAAGTTTTTACCTTTGTGGCGATGAAATTTTGATTGAAAGGACAGCGGTATGGAAAGTGTTTACAGAATATCGGCACAGCTTGTTGAGAAGACATCGCTCGACATCATTAGGTATATCTTCGACGAGATACAATGGGAAGACAGGCTTATCGGGATTAAGGGTGCGCGTGGCGTCGGCAAGACGACCATAATGCTGCAATACATAAAGTCGAAAGTTGCCGACAAGCGGAAAGCCTTGTATGTTTCGCTCGACAACATCTGGTTTTCGGCGCATACCTTGTTCGAACTTGCCGACTACCACGCTGCGCACGGTGGCGAGTATCTTTTCCTCGACGAGGTTCACAGGTATCCAAACTGGTCGGTGGAAATCAAGAACATCTACGATTCTTTCCCCGATATGCACATAGTGTTTACTGGCTCGTCGCTGCTAGAGATTGACAATTCCATTTCCGACTTGTCGCGGCGGTGCGTGATATACGAAATGCGGGGACTGTCGTTCAGGGAGTTCCTGAACTTCGAGGGCGATAAGTTCAGCGAGGTGTATTCGTTGCAGGACATTATGAAGTCGCACTACGACATTGCCACGCAGATTTCCGCCAGATGCAAGATATTGCCCAAGTTCGAGAAGTACCTCAAGCGGGGCTACTATCCGTACTACAGGGGTTGCTCCGAAATCACCTATCTGACGCGGGTTCAGCAGGTTGTCAATACCATTATCGACTACGACATTCCCGCCGTCACCGAAATAGAGTATGCCTCGCTGAAAAAGGCCAAGCAGTTGCTTGTGATTCTGTCGGAAACGGTTCCATATACGCTCAACATACAATCGCTATGCATGATGATGCAGATTGGCAGAAACCAACTTATGCGGCTTTTCGACTTGCTTGACAGGGCTGGGGTGATACGGATGCTATATGCCGAGGACAGGGGCTTGAAGCAACTTGTGAAGCCCGAAAAGATTGTTTTTGGAAATACCAACATTATGGACGCGCTGTCAAGTAAGGCTGAGACTGGCACTATACGCGAAACCTTCTTTGCCAACCAGCTTTCGGCGGCAAATCGCATAATTATGCCCCAGAAGGGCGATTTCCTTGTCAATTCGGCATATCTTTTCGAGGTTGGCGGGCACGGCAAGGGTTATAGGCAGATAAGCGGCGTGAAGGACAGTTTTGTGGTTGTCGACGGCATAGAAATCGGCATTGACAACAAGATTCCGCTGTGGTTGTTTGGAATGATGTACTAAAGGCTAAAAGGCTTGCATGTTAGAAGGCTAACAGGCTAACAGCCCCCCCAACTTTAAGACCTTTAATGTCGTTAAAGACCTTAAAGTTTTTTTGGGGGGCGATTGCAAACCTTTTAGCCTTGTTGCAAATTTTCTGCTACTAGCAGAATCTCCAACCATAACTATTAACTCTTTATTTTTGTTGCATAAAATCAAAAGGAAACACTATGAGTTTAGATCTTTATTCCAGAAGAAAGTACAAGCGTGGAAAGTTTGTTTATCTGCTTGACGATGATGAGAAAACCGCTTGGATTGAAAAAGGCCATATCGGACGATGCCGCAAGTATCGTCTGCCCGACCATGTGATGATTGATGGAGAACGCTACACCATTGAGAGTGTGGAGGCTGGTGCGTACAACAAATCTCGTACGCTTCGCCATTTGACGATACCCGACACTTTCAATTATGTGGACGAATGGGCATTCGACTGCAACAACTTGCGCTCTGTGTATATTGGTAAAGGGCTGGATTATTTAGACAGCTGGACTTTCTGCTACTATGAAAAATTGCACCACTTCCAAATTGACAATGACAACACTTATTTAAAATATGAGAATGATATGGTTCTGTCGAAAGACGGAAAAAAACTGTTGGCTGCATACATTGTGGGCAAATGTCCTTCACAACTTAACATTCCCGAAGGTGTGGAAGAACTTGGTCAGTATGTTTTCTTCGACTATAGTAAGTTGGAATCAGTTACTTTCCCTTCTACTCTCCGCAAGATGGGAGACAATAGTTTCGGTATGTGTCAGAATCTCCGTAGTGTGGTGTTGCCCGAAGGTTTTGAAAAGTTTGTGACACAAAGCTTTATCGATAACGATAATTTGACCTATGTCGATTTGCCCAGCACGCTTACCGACTTAGGATACCAAACATTCGTATGCTGTCCTAATTTGGAAAAAGTTGTGTTGCGGTCACCGAAAAAGTTGAAATTCGAATGTAGTTTTGTCTCATATATTGATGATATTCGGAAGACTATTCCTTATCTGTATGTTCCAGCCGACCTTGTTGAGCAGTATCGGCAAGATAAGGAATGGAGCGTATTTAAGAACATACTGCCGATATGAAAGATTTATTACAAAAACCTTGTCAATTTGGGCATAAAGATCAATAAATCATCTCAATAACAAAATGTTTGTTTCCGAAGAAAAATATGTAGTTTTTAATTTCAAAAACTGAAACTTTTTTGTAAATTTGTCCGATTAAAAAGTCTTTACATCATATTATGCTTAAACTTATATTCAGCCCTTATTACGACGGAAACTGCTATGCAGGGAATCCCGCCGAAAACAAATGTGTCTTAGGTACGAAATATGTTGGCTCTCTCGGGCTGCTTGATGAATTGGAATTGCGGGCAGGACTGAGCCGTGGTGAAACCTCCCCCATGCAGCGTGCCATCGCCTATTGCAACGCCATCCGTGACGCCTTGGCAAACAATCCGGTTCCAAAACCATTCTACAAACAATCATTCGAGAACGACCCGCTTGGCGTGGCTCAGCAGTTGCTACGCTGGCGCGATGCGTTGTGTATGGCTGGGTGGAACAAGGATACTACGCTTCCAGACTCACTCTCAGCCGATGGGAAAAAGCGTCTGGAAGACTTGCAAAAAATAGAGGTGCATTTTAATATCATTGGCATTGGTGAACGTTGGCAAATACTGCTCGATGAAGCAAAAAAACGCAATATTCTTCCTGCAGATGTATCAATCGAGGTGGATATGAAAATGGAATACTTGCCACCTGTTATCCGTAACGTGTTGAAAGAAATCAAGAATAATGGAGGAAACATCAGTGAATCTCAAAATGTTGCAAGTGTTGATAAGAAATCCTTCAGCGATTTTGCCGACAAGTTCACCCTTTATCAGTTCCCCGAACAGAACGACGCATACCAGTGGGCGGTCACTCAAGCGGAATTTACTCCTGACGTTTACATCAATGAGGATAACTTCACCTTCAATCAAGTGCTGAAATCGGTTGGCAAGCCATTGGTGGAGGCATCCATTCAAGGCTCGATTCCGGAGATGTCGCAACTCTTGAAACTCGGCATCGCCCTTTTCCGCCAGCCTGTCAACCTTACGCACCTGACCAACTACCTCAACATTTTCCGCCACCCTATCCAGTGGCAAACACGGAGCGACTTGCGCTACAAAATTCAAAAGTATGGCGGATTCAAAAGTGTGACGGACAAAAATGGAAAGTTGATTCCATTCTCCGACCCAACCATAAATGACACCGTGTCCGACCAGAATCTATGGGGAATGTGGGAAAAACAGCATACTGCCAACGGAGATGTCCTGACGAAAGACGTTACAAATTTCTGTGATGCTCTGCTGGATTGGCTGAAGAAAGCCAAACAGGTGGCTGCCATCAAGTTTGGCGAGAATCCCGATTTCGGAGTACAGTTATGCTCTCAACTTGCGGTGCTGGAGAAGCAGGCCAACAGCCTTAAAGCCTACATTAGCAGCAAAAATGACATCAGCAACGATGAACTTGACAAGCTGGTGGCTAGCATCTGCCAAGGGGACTCGGTACAGACCGATTACGGACGTCTTGGCTCTTGCGATATGCTGAAGGATCTCAAAGGATTAGCAGTCAGTGGAAAAACCGTGATGTGGATGGACTGCGTGCGCAAACCACGTCCGCGATACGAGTACGCCTTCATGAATCCTGCCGATATTAAAGAATTACAAACAATAGACTTGTTGATTCCAGATGCCACTTTGGAGATGCAGGCCTCCGACTTTGCCGAAAAATTGGCCGTAAGCCGTGCTAAAAGAATAATTGCCCTAATGCCACAGCGCAAGGACGGAGAACGTACCGAGGAGAACCTGCTAATCATCGAATTGCGGGCTCTTAATCCTTCCACTCCAATCAATAGAGGGAACAAGGTCAAACTACCTGCAACCGCCACGAAGAACTTTACCCCTAAAGGCATTGACCCGCAAGAGGTCGAATACAAGATTCGCAACAAGAAGCTCCTTAAAAATATCAACAAACAGGATCCCCAAGCAGCCACTGGCACGGATTCCACCCATACAGCAGGTTACCAACGCAAACACGAAAGTTATTCCAGCCTGCCAGGACTTATCAATTATCCATTTGACTATCTTCTGAATGACATTTTCAACCTGAAGGAAGATGACAACAGCAATCTTTCACAGATAGAAGGCAATGTGGCACACGATGTCATCAGTGAACTGGTGGAGAAATCAACTAAAAACAAAAACATTGATACCAATAAGTTTATCAACTTGTGCAATAAAAAATCTGTTGTGACAAAACTTATCTATAAGGTCATTCAAGATAGGGGCGCTGAATTGTTGTTGCCTGAAAACCAGATGGAAAAGAACTTCTTTATCCGCACGCTATCCCAAAAAACCATTCCAACCTTAGCCAAAATCATTGATGAAAACAATTTGGAAGTTGAGGGTAGTGAAATAACTTATATTAAGCCAATAAACGACACTTCAAGGAAAAAAACTATTTTCGATTTGAAATCCATAATAGACTTCATTTTGAAAAAAACAGATGAGAATCAGCAGACAAAGTACTACATTTTTGATTTCAAATGGACCACCAACCCCAAAAAAAGAAAAGAGGAATTAGAAAATTGCAAAGAGTTGCAATTGGCTTTGTACAAGTGGATTCTTGAAAAAGAACATGGTGCAGGATGTGTGGAGATGTATGGATACTATCTGCTAAAGCAGACAAAACTGCTAACTACCTATACCAATTTTTCATCGAATGCCGCCATTGAAGTTGTCAAGCAGGAACAATCCTATAATCTTTTCGATCAGGCAATGGAATCCTACAGGGAACGAATCAAAAATCTGAAGGATGGCTTCATAGAGGAAGGTGAAGATATGCCCGGACCTAATTTTGTCAACACACAATTCATTGCTACCTGCCTCTCAGATTACATTAAAAACAACCCGAAAAAGAATTTCTATCTCGACAATGGGTTGGTAATAAGCGTGAGAAATGCAGGACAGATGAACAGTGACAAGAAAAATGTTTCATACAAATATGCAGTTTTAAAGAACAGAATAAAGTAAGGCTATGGAAAGAGTACATTATATCAATGCCGGCGCAGGAGCTGGAAAAACCACCACCTTAGTTAAGGAATTAAGAAGAATACTTACTGAAAAGGATGTCAATGGGAACTACCTCTGTCAACCTTCTGAAATCATCCTCACTACCTATACCAAGGCGGCTGCCAAGGAGTTCAGGGAAAAGACATTCAAGAAATTGTTGGATAATCCGCCGGCTCTTGATGTGGCTAAAATCCTCGACACCGCCACCATAGGCACGGTACACTCCGTAGCGGAACAATATCTGCAGCGCTACTGGTCGCTGCTCAATTATTCAGGCCAGTTCAACGTGATGTCGGACACGGACAAGGAAATCTATATCAATCGCTCTTTGCGCGAGTTGGTGGATGAACAAGACATACAGTTTTTTGCTGAATATGCAGAGTTCTTTGGGTTAAAAAACAAAAAAAACAAAACAGATTACAATTTTTGGAAAGAGTATGTCAGAGAGATCGTTTCCAAGATGCATTCCTACAAAATTGACGTAGCTCAACTCCCTGCTTTTCGTAAAAAATCAGACAATGTGGTAAAACGCTTATTTGCTTCACAATTCGACAAAACCATATTTCAATCCAAAGCCTTTGTCTATTATAATTATTTAGATGGCAGATCGCGAGAAGTGACTGCAAAAAAACAGCCTAGCTCCGAGGCAACGAAAGCCATAAATAAAATGAAGTTGTATGACGATTTATTTGCCATTCCAAAACCCGTGACATCTGATATTGAATATTTTTTGTCAAGTGAATTTTTTGAAGGTACTATCAATAAAAAGAACTTTCTTAATTATAAAGACATTGAACAAAGCCGGAAATCAGTTGAAGAGTATCTTGAGGCTTTACTCTTTTTAAATCCATCTAATTGCAAGAAAATTCAAGAATGTATCAAGCGCATATTCGACATTGCAACCAAATGGGCTATCGAGTTTGACAAATACAAACGAGATAACAACCTGTTGGATTTTGATGACTTGGAAGCCAAATTTTTGGATTTACTTGGCATAGAAGCCGTCAGAGAGGACATAAAGAGCAGTGTAAAATACCTGTTTGTGGACGAGTTTCAGGATTCGAACCCTATACAGCTTGAAATCTTCCAAAAGTTGTCCGACTTGGTGCAAATCAAGAGTTTCTGGGTTGGCGACCCCAAGCAGGCGATCTACGGTTTCCGCGGCAGCGACTCCTCGCTGACAACCAAGCTTCTGGAAAGTTTTCCAAAGCCAGAACTTAAGAAATACGCCAACTATACATTTAAGCCCAACAGCAACAAATGCTCCGCAGAACTCATTAATACTTCGTGGCGTTCCATCAAAAGTTTGGTGCAATTGTCTAATGAGGTGTTCAAACTTGCCTTCAAGGAAGGCGTTAAAACCGAACGTATCAAGCAAGTGCCTTTAAGGCAAAAACGGAATGACAAAAAAATCAAGTGTCCAATCCAACATTGGCATTGTGGAGGAGACAAATACAATGCATTAGCTACGCGCGTGGCCGAAATCCTGAACGGAAAATGCGGAACCATTCCAGGCGTTTACGAAGAGGAATCACCATGGCACTGGCGCAAAAAAATCATCCCCTCCGATATTGCCATACTTACCTCAACGAATGACACCTGTGCAGATATTGCGGAAGCGCTCCGTAATAAAAACATACCTGTAGCCTTGGCAGAAACCGAAATTCGAGACAAAGCTGAGGTGAAACTTGTGCTTGCATTGCTGAAATATGTGGCGAAAAAAAATCGCAAGTACGCCAAGGCAGAATTGGCAAAACTTCTTGAGGACAAGAAATTTGAAACCATCTTGGCTGAAATCGCCAAAGGACGATACGATTTTACACCATTTAAAGAAGACAAAGATTTGGTTGGACAGACTAATGCACAAGACAATGCAACAGCCAGCAACACAACATCCGCGCAAGATGTCGACAACAAAGACCCCGACAAGTTTTTTGCCATGCTCGACGACAAGTTGAACTGTTTGCGCGGACTTAACATCAGTGCTATTGTTAAGGGGGTTATAGCAGTATTGGATTTGCGCAATGTCGTGGCAAAGTGGAAAATGGCCGACATTCGCCGCGAAAATCTTGATATGCTCATTGCGCAGGCTTCCGCATTTGAACTCTCCAACGCTCACACTCCCGACAGTGCTACAGTTTCCGATTTCATCGACTATATTCAAAAAGTCAAAATTGAAGCGCAATTGGACCAAAGTGCCGATGGTGTGAAAGTAGCTACCTATCACAAGTCCAAAGGCTTGCAGTGGAAAATCGTAATCCTCGACTCCCTGACCAGAGATGACTTGGACGGCAAAAAGTTTGTCAAGAACAATTGGTTCGGCTTGAATCTGAAAGGCGGTTACAATGCTGCCGAATTGCAACTCATACCCTCTATCGGGGATATAAACGACTCGATGGCCGGCATGGTTGCGGATTTAAGCGTTAAAAACCGCGACAACGGCTACTACAACCTGCGGCATGGTAAGGTGGAAGGAGAACTCAAGCGCTTGCTTTATGTGGGTGTCACCCGTGCCCGGGACTACATTATTACCATTTCCTTGGATAACAAACCGCTAAAGTGGGTACAGAACGTGCGGCAGGACACATTGCCAAGCAAGACGGACGTGTTGGAAAATATTGCCAACCAAACATCTTCCTCTTACATCGACCTGTGGGGTGTACCCAAACATCAAGCCTGGTACGAACAAATCTCTGACGATCCGACTGTCACCTACAAGAAGACATCTGCTAGAGCTACCAAACTGAAAGATGTTCCGATGAGTACTGTGACCGAACACAAGCGCATCTCCCCCAGCAGTTCGCAGGAGAAATACAACGCTACGGCTGCTCTTGTTGATGGCTTTTCGTCTGATTACATCGAACACGGAACTATCAAAGAGGGAGAATCCGCAGCATTCGGCACATGTATCCACAACTATATGGCCGCACATTGTTGGAACGGCAAAGATAAAATTGCAACCAACGAGCCTAACAATTTTGCACTGGCAAGGCAAACCGTGGAAAACCACAATCTGAAGAAAGAGTTACCACAGCCGGAACTGCTGACACAAGCGGCAGATGAATTGTTCTCCTATCTTGAGGAAACATTTGGTGCCAGCGAACTGCTTCGCGAGACACCGTTCACCTACCGCCGCGACAACGGGCAGCTGGTTGCTGGCGAAATCGACCTTATCTGGAAAGTCGGTAATGACTATATACTGATAGACCACAAGAATTTCCCAGCAGAAAAGAATTACGGACAGAAAATTGTGCTGGAAGACATACCCGATAATAAGTTCTACGTAGGCAAATATTTCCCGCAGTTGGGTGACTACCGTGCAGCCCTTACCGCTGCAGGAGAGAATGTAACACATGTGTTCATCTTCTATGCTGTATTGGGATGTCTGGTGGAGATAAAATTTGAGTAGAAGTACCAATTTTTACGCTATAATTCCGCAATTCAGGCAAAAGCTTGGGTTGCGGTTTTATTATTTACATACAAATAGGCCCCAAAATTTTCTGCTACTAGCAGAAATCAAAGGTGCATAAAAATGTGTCATACCTTTGTCACATCGAATAACACCAAAAATAAAGACTATGAAAGATTTAGAAAAAGTATTGAAAATTGAAGATGGCGTACTAGTAGAGTGCGATTGTGATTTCAGCGGAGAACTGGTAATTCCTGATTCCGTGAAAAAGATTGACAACCAAGCATTTTATGGCTGTGATAAATTGACATCAGTTGTAATTCCAGATTCGGTAACGGAAATTGACAATTATGCCTTTGATAGTTGCAAAGGTCTGGTAGAAGTGACAATAGGCAAGTCTGTTACAACAATCGGTACAGGTGCATTTGACCAATGTAGCAGTCTGAAAACCATCAACTACAATGCAACTGATTGTATGTCAATAGGATTTGACGACGAGGAGGGTTGTAATTATAGCATATTCGATGGCTGCACATCGCTTACGACAATAAATATTGGTAGCAATGTAAAAGGTATTCCAGATTCTGCATTTTGGAATTGTGACAGTTTGTCCGCTGTGCATTTTGGCGGTGATATTGCCGGCTGGTGCAAAATATTTTTTGGTGACCTGCACTCGAATCCGCTTAATAAAGCACACAACCTATACATTAAGAACGAACTTCTAACGGATTTGGTTATCCCCGACTCCATAACGCAAATAAAGGCATTTGCCTTTGTTGGTGCAACTTGCCTGAAATCGGTAACAATTCCCGATTCCGTTACAAGCATCGGCTGGAGCGCATTCCTTGGTTGCACGGGGCTTACAACACTGACAGTTCCAAATTCGGTAACTCGCATTAGTGCACATGCATTTTCTGGCTGTAGCCAACTGGCAACGATTTCAATCCCCGAATCAATCACGAGCATTTCAAAAAGTACATTTTTTGACACAGCCTGGTACAATAGTCAGCCCGACGGCATTCTGTATCTTGATGGATGTTGCCTTGGAAACAAGGGCAACACACTCGCCGGCTCTTTGACTATAGCCGATGGCGTAAAAGGCATAGCAAATAGTGCTTTTGCCGATTGTGGCGAACTTACATCGGTTGTTATTCCAGATTCGGTTTTGTATATCGGCGATTTTGCATTTTCTGGCTGCGATAAGCTCAAGTCGGCAACACTTGGCAAGTCCCTCATAACACTTGGCAATGCTACATTTTCTTATTGCAGCAACCTGACAGGGATTGTGCTCCCAGATTCGGTGACAGAAATCGGCAGGAAAGCATTTACCGGTTGCAAAAAACTAAAGTCTGTAGCATTGGGCAAATCTCTCACCCAAATAGGCTCTTCGGCTTTTGATGATTGTAGCAAACTGGCAGACCTTACGATCCCCGATTCTGTGACAGAAATAGGAATATTTGCGTTTAGAGATTGCTGGAAATTAAAGATGAAGATTCCTGCATCAGTGACAATATTTGAAGATTACACACTTTCGGGTTGCCATAGACCTTGCACCGGCATTGAAAGCAAATATAAAGTAGTCAAAAGCGACTTGTTGTGGAATTGTAGATACGAACACCATATAACATTTGGACTTGCCGAACAACCGAGCAAATGTTTTGTACTTCTTCCCCGCCAAGACAATTATAATTATTTGCACGTAAGTAATGAAACGTCAGAACCGTTTACCGAAGAAGAATTGGACAGGCTGATACGAAGTGTTGCCGACTATATGCAAGTTGGTGAAAAATTAACTACTAGTGGTGGTGTTACTCCGGGTGGACTGAGTCTAATTAAGCGTTTCGCAAATTATGGTTTCGACAAGGTTGGCGAATATAGCGACGATTTTATGCTAAAGTGGTCAGGAGATGCTTTATGTAAGGAGTTTAAAGCCCCCTTGGTCTTGAATTACGAAAAGTTTGCAGAATGGCTGAACAATCCTGCACACAAAAACGACTTCAAGATATTGGATGACAATGCCCAATTAAGCGAAAAAAATACCCGACCGATAGTGTGGGAGCTTGAAAAGAAAAGCAATTTGTGAAAATAAAACGGAAAGTCTTAACACACCAAAAATATTCCGATAGGAATTTGAAATAAACGAAAAAAATGTAAATTTGCGATGTCGTTGCCTTCAGTTTCTGCCTTAATGGACTTCGGCGGAGCTGAGGCAACGACATGGTTATTGTAAAAATAAATATTTTAATATGAAGACTTTAGACGATGTTGAAGAAGAGTTGACTTTAGAAGATGTTGAAGAAGAGTTGAGGAAATATCAAATGTCCCCAATCGTCCAAAAACTTAACGATTATTATAATGAACTTTCCTTTCTAGACATCCTCCAAGTTGACAGAAAAGAAAATTATCATTCTAATTTTCTCAAATGGATTTTTGAAGATTATGAACTGTCTAAAATTTCAGTCAAATGTTTGTTGTTGTTATTATTAAAACGAAATAAGCAGCAGCAAAATTCTCATTTTCCAGATGAAGTAAAAAAC
>JAEEGJ010007902.1_pt1 | contig 29855 bp, 30 predicted proteins | sample 8958761 | NCBI WGS metagenome assembly JAEEGJ01 (sample SAMN16246546, study PRJNA631951) | gut metagenome | biome: gut microbiome; feature: rumen; material: RS-attached | host: Bos | place: Iran: Karaj | collected 2018-10
ATCTATGATGAAGAAGTACTTATTATCGGGATCTTCCTGGGCCATGCGGCAGAACTTATAGAAAGCTCCGCGCTTGATGTCGAAACCGGTTCCTTTTTCGGAAGGTCTGAAGCCCTCGATAAAGTCTTCGTAATTGTAGCTCTGATGGAACTGGATCATCTCTACTCTCTCGGGATCCTTCTCACCGATGATAGAGTATGCAAGACGCTTAGCGGTAAAGGTTTTACCTACACCGGGAGCACCCTGGATGATGATGTTCTTCTTGTTCTTTACCAGTCTTACCAGTCTGTCATACTGGTCGGGCTGCATGTAAACGTCTTTTAAGAAATCTTCCTTACCGTACTTGGGATAGGTAAGAGCACTTCCGTCCTCGTTTCCTTCTTTTTCGAAACCGAAAAGGGAATTGAGTTTTAAGACGTAATCGGTATAAGGAGTGATGTCTGCAAGTACCTTGATAGCTGACTGAAGGGGAACATCCCATGCTCCGTTCTGACCCCAGTCAACAAGTCTGAAGTGCTTGTAATCGTCATCGGGTGAATCGTCATAAATATAGTCGGAAGTTACGACGCCTCGGCCGAGTATGGTATTGTCGCCCTTTCTTACGAAGATGACATCTCCGGGCTTAATACCGTTTACAAACTGCCAGGCGGAATATGATGAATGTTTGAAAGGCTTATTGGGGTCAATCTTAGCCATCATGGCCTGTCTGACCTCTTCCTGTGAATCATAAGCTCTGAGGTCGCCGAGAGCGCCCCATCTTATAGCCATGATGCCTTTCTTATAGAACATGTCCCATCTTTCCGAGAACTGACCGGGTGCATAGATCCAGTATCTGATGGTCTTGACATCCTCATCGGGAAGACCGGTACCCTTGGAATAATTCTCACCGAGTCTGCTCTGTCTGGACTGATTCTCGGAAGCCTTCCAAGCCTCATAAACCAGTTCGGGGATATTATGGAAAGGAACTTTTCCTTCATTGATCAGTGCATAGATGACATCAAGGAGCTGGAAATATCTTGATGACGGAATGTCATCAACTATTTCGGGAAGCTGAGAAACATACGCTTCGGGAACAACTCCGGATTTATAGATATACCAGATTATAGAATAATCGAGAGGCATGAATATGTTGGGTGCGATCCAATAAAGACCCTTGGTGATCTTGATATTACCGTTACCCTTAACTTTGAGACAGGTATCAAAAGAATCCGCAAGCGCCTGGCGGTTAAGCGGGGTGATGGATGCGGAATAATTCATCGCCTTCTCATACAGGTCCCAGAGACGGTCGATATCGTTCATATCTCTCTGGTCATTGAATCTGTAGAATGTGGTATCGAGATCGTTAAGAACGGGAATGGAATCAAAGAAAGAAGGAATCTCTGCTCCGACACCGATATTGACGGCAAGACCGCTCATTATCTTCATCCTGGTCTCAACAGGCATTCCCAATCTGTTGAAGAGACCGAAAACAGTGAAAGGATCGAGATCGAAAAGCTCATTGTACAGCTCAAGAATGGGCATGGCGATATTAGCCTTCGCGTATGTCTTCTTAAGCCTGTCGACAAGCTCTCTTCTGTCATTCTTGTATCTCAGAAGAGCAACACCCATCTCCTTGTAATAATTGATCCACTCAAGATTAAGCCCGTCCATAAATACCCCTCCTGAATAAATATATTAGGTTTAAACAGTATAACATTTTTCGGGGCGGTTTGCACCAAAAAAGCGAGTTTGTGGTATTATCAAAAAGCGTGATTTTAAAAGGAAAACAAAAGCCGTAATGAACAACAGACAGGAATCGACCGATTTTTACAAAAAAGTATTCACCCTGGCGCTCCCGATAGCGTTTCAGAGTTTCATAACCATCGGTGTCAACATGCTCGATACCATGATGGTCGGAAGCCTCGGAGACGATGCGCTCACGGCCACATCACTGGCCAATTCGTTCATCAGCGTATTCCAGATACTCTGTATGGGGCTCGGAATGGGAGCCTCGGTACTCGTATCCAGATACTGGGGCATGAAAAAGAAGGATGCGCAGGACTCTCAGACAAAGAACGCCGGAAGGGCTCTGAAGCAAACCGTCTGCCTCATGCTCAGGCTGAACATCACCCTTGCGGGCATTTTCGCGATCCTTACATGGCTGATCCCCGATATCATAATGAGCACTTATTCGGACAAGGCCCATATAATCGCGCTCGGTGTCCGTTATTTCAACTACTCGGTAGCAACCTATTTCTTCGTAGGTCTTTCACTTGTAATAACGATAGTCTTAAGAAGCATCGGCCGTGTGCTCTACCCTCTCGTGATCTCGATAGGAGCGTTTGCCGTCAACCTGTGCATGAACTACTGCCTTATCTTCGGTAAGTTCGGTTTCCCCAAAATGGAGGTCGCAGGCGCGGCTCTCGGAACACTCTGCGCAAGGATCTTCGAATTCATATTCATCTTCGGATATCTGGTCCTTTACGACAAAAACATAGGCTTCCGTATTAAGGATCTGTTCATGAAGACCGGATCCCTCATCGGTGAATACATCAGGATATGCATCCCCGTTCTCATAAGTGACGGCATCCTGGCATTCGGAACCAACGCCGTTGCAATGGTAATAGGCCATCTCGAGGGAACCATCGCTCCGGCAAATGCGATCACGAGCGTAACCCAGCAGCTGAGCACCGTAGTCATCCAGGGCGTAAGCCAGGCAGGAGCGATCGTAACGGGAATAACCCTCGGCGAGGGCAGCCGCGAAAAGACGATGAAGCAGGGATACCGCTTCTTCAAGCTCGGCATCATACTCGGTCTGTTTTCCGCTGCGTTCATAATCCTGTTCAGTGATTCGATAATCGGCTTTTACAAGGAAGTCACTCCCGAGACCGCACGCACCGCAAAGGAACTGATGAATGCCATCAGTCTCATAATCGTGTTCCAGGGAACAAACAGCATCATGACAAAAGGTGTCCTGCGCGGAGGCGGCGACACCAAAATGCTGATGCTCACGGACAATATATTCTTATGGGCACTTGCGATACCTCTCGGGTGCATCGCGGGATTCTATCTTAAGCTCCCCGCTTTCTGGATATACATATGTCTGAAATCGGATCAGATAGTAAAGACGTTCTGGGCATTCGGCAGACTGCGCAGCGGAAAATGGATCAAAAAGATCACAACGGGAAAGGCATCGGAATAGATCCGATGCCTTTTTTATCAGTGGAGCATTATAAATTTCCTCCAGTTCTCAAGCCCTTCGGGAACCCAGTGTGTGTAGTTGTAATCATCGGGATAAAGAAGGAACATCATACCCATGAACACCGCAGCCAGACACAGCACACAAAGGAAAGCGGATATCTTCTTTCTGTCGGCTTCGGCGATCGTTTCGAACGCATATCCCAGAACAATGAATGCCAGGATCACCATCATGTAATAGATGTCCATCCTGTACCTTTCTGAGCTTCCGTCTCCGGGAGCCCATGCTATCTGCACTACCGTGATGATGAGCGGCACGAAAAGCATCGTTCCCGAAATACCCTTCATTCCGGATTCACCTATGCGCTTCCTTATGCTCTTCAGGAAGATCCCGAATACGCTTAACAGGATCGGGAAATTCACAAAAGCACTGTTATAGTACGCGTAAGGGAATTCTCCCGTTATCGGGGTAAACTTTATGAAGTTGGTGAAAATGCCGTTGACAGTCCTGACAGTGCTGAAGGTTTCAAAGAAATTTCCGTAATTGCTCTGATCCGCACCGGTAAGCTGGAATGCCTGTCCGAATTCAAAGGGATTCTCGAATCTTGCATAGTTATAAAGCATCAGAAGGACACCCACAACTATATACGGAACAGCTATGATGCAGATATCCGCGATCATCTTTCCGGTCTTCTTTTCACCCTCCGCTGCGAGTCTCTTTTTGATAAATGCGATGCAGAGCGGTATGAGGACAATATTACCCAGAGCCGCTGTGGGCCTGCAGCCGAATGCAAGTGCGCCGAAAAGGGAACCGAACACGGATAATATTACCTGCTTTTTCCTTTCACCGGCATCCGTAAGGAAAACACCGTTTATAAAAAAGTACATGCTCCATACCATCATGCATACAGCGGATGATGTGGCGGTACAATAAAGAGCCGGCGTTCCGATACTGAAGTAAACACTTATAAATGAAAACGCTGTGGCAAGTGATATAAAGAGGACCGCATTCATTGAAGGGAATTGCTTTTTTACAAGTTTTCTGAAAAGAAGGAATAATCCCAGGATCGCAAATGCAGCGAATATCTGTGTAGCATGATAAGTGGTCAGATCACCGCCCGTAAGGATATGATACGGCAGGAAAAGCAGGATTGCGGGCACAACTCCAAAGTACATATAATACCTGCCCTTGTAATATGCATGGTCCGGGTGGACGTTAACTCCGGATATCCATCTTTCGTTTGGATCGTATACATTATCCAGTTCCTCGAGTCTCGGATCGATATCGTCATAATCTATGTAGAGATGTCCCTGTGACAGTGACCTTGCAAGAAGCTCATATTGATTTCTGTGCTGCGGATACTCTCCGTTGTACGCAGGCGCCGCACCCATCGGCAGAACGGCAGCTAAAATGAGCACAGCCATCACCGAGAACAGGGCTGTGTCGGTACGCCTGTTTTTCTTTTTATCACCGGAATAAGCGGCTATGGTGTGAAGATGCGAACCGGGACGTATCATATACAGATATGATGCGATGAGTGCCCACATGATGCATCCGGCAGCCCGGATGATTTCGTGTCCCGCGAGGAACTTTATGCAGAGCAGGGAAAATACCGCGAGCACTGCGATAAAGACTGCGGTAAAAAATCTGTCTTTTATTTTCTTTATAAATTCGGTTAAAGACTTCATTTCGGATCTGTATCCTTTTATCAGTTTATTATTCTAATAGAAAAGTATATCATAGAAACAGCAATAACTAATGACCTTATTTCAGATATGCCCATTCCGGGATCACGGGAGAAATGACATGCCGAAAAAACTGATCATAATCGGAGGCGGAAGCGCAGGCTGCTTTGCCGCGGTCACTGCTGCGGAAAGCGGTGCCTCCGTAACGCTTATGGAAAAGAATCCTTCCGTCGGAAAGAAGATCCTTGCCACCGGAAACGGCAGATGCAATTACTGCCATGACAAAGTGACATATGCGGATCTTTACAGGCCCGAAGGAGACGAGTTTTTATCGAAGGTGATGAAGAGCTTTTCTCCGGAAGACGTTCTGAACCGCTTCCGCTCACTCGGCATCACACCGGTAAGCAAAGACGGATACATCTATCCGTATTCGGAGCAGGCAAGAGCCGTGAGCGACGTGCTGAAGCGCGCACTCGCACGAAGCGGCGTAAAGCTTTATACCGATACGGAAGTTACGGACATTGTAAAAAAGGAAAACGGATTTAAAGTGATCTGCGGCGGCAGGGAGTTTGATGCAGACGCCGTCATCATCACGACCGGAGGAATGGCGGCTCCCGGTACGGGCTCCGACGGAAGGGGACTTGATATCTGTAAAAAGCTCGGACATAGCGTGACCCCTCCCGTTCCCGCTCTTACCTATCTTACGGTCAAAGACCACCCGTTCAAAAAAGCTGCGGGCACGAGACTTTCCGCCACCGTCTCGATCGAAGTTTCGGGCAGGATCCTTTCTTCCGATACGGGCCAGATCCAGATAACCAAAAACGGCATCTCGGGAATTCCCGCTTTCAACATATGCAGGTTCGCATCCAGGGGACTTCTTGGCGGTGAAAAGGTAAAGCTCCATATAAGGCTTGTTCCTGATATGGACGACGATGCCGTAAAGGAAGAGATATCGGCAAGGATCTGCGGCACGGGTTCTGCTCCTTACGATGCGCTCATCGGTCTGTTCCCCGATGCCTTCGCGGACAGTCTGCTCAAAAATGCAGGCATTGCTCCGGACTCCGTTCCCGATAACGAAAAAAAGACAGCCGCGAAGCTGTCGGAATATCTTAAGGATATAACACTTACCGTGAGCGGCACGGGAGATTTTACGCAGGCGCAGGTAACCTGCGGAGGCATAGCATTAAATGAAGTCGATCCGTCTACCATGGAATCCGAGATCGTTCCCGGACTGTTCCTTGCCGGAGAGATCCTCGACATCGACGGAAAATGCGGAGGCTACAATCTCTACTTTGCGTGGGCATCCGGATTCATTGCGGGAAAAAACGGCGGGGCGTAATGCCCCGCCGCTTATCATCACTTTAGTTTTTCACAGACTTTGCGGTATTCTTCGATGAATCCCTCGCAGTCTTTTTTGATGAATTCGGTATCCATATCCCTTGCTGCAAATTCATGCTTTTTGGCTCTCTCACTGAGCGAGGACAGGCCGATCGTTGCCATCAGTCCCTTGATCGAATGTGTATCGCGGTGATAGGAATCATAGTCCTCATCTTCAAGCGCTTTCCTGAGTGATTCGATCATCTCGTCACATCCGGATGCTATGGTGGATACGACCTCATCAAGTATGACCTCATCGTTGCCCGCATTGTTCATGGCAACTTCCACATCAAGGCCTTCTATCCCGGATAGTTTTTTCTCTATTTCATATAATTCCCCATCGCCGTCTTCGTCTCCGTTGTTAACATCCGCAGAGCCTGAAGTCTGATCCGTCACGGGAATGATCTTTTCCGGAGGAAGGAATTTCTTCACGGTCTGTTCAAGAACCGCCGAATCAACGGGCTTGGTCAGATAATCGGCAAATCCCGCATCGAGATACATCTTTCTGCTTCCCGCTACCGCATTGGCAGTCAGAACCACCACGGTCGTATCCCTGTTGAGTGACTTCGAATCGCTCCTTATCAGATCCAGAGTTCCCATTCCGTCGGGATCGGGCATCATATGATCGAGAAGGATAAGATCGTATTTCTTATTCCTGCACATCTCTATCGCCTTAAGTCCGCCGTCGCAGGTATCGGGCACTATGCCGGTACGCTTAAGGAACAATGTGACTATCCTCAGATTTGAGTTATTGTCATCAACCGCAAGGATCTTCGCATCGGGAGCCGTAAAGTCGCATTTGTCGGAATTTGCGGAGGAGCCTTCCGGATCGTCCATGAAATCCGGCTTCAGGATCTTTTTGTCAAATACGCCTACGGGAATGATAACGGAAAATGTAGAGCCTTCACCGTAAGTACTTGTCACATAGATCTTGCCGTCCATCGAATCCACGATGCTTTTAACAATGGATAAGCCAAGACCCGTTCCCTCAACGTCCCTGTTCTTGTTCATATCGGCACGGGCAAACGCATCGAAAAGAGTCTTTCTGTCTTCCTCACGTATTCCGCGTCCGGTATCCTTCACGTTGAGCCTAAGATCGAATCCGCCCGACTTATTGTATCTTCCGCCTATCTCAAGAAAAACAAAACCGGAATCGGTATATTTGATGGCATTATTGATCAGGTTGATAAGTATCTGTCTTATTCTGAATTCATCGGAGATCTGACCGTTCGGCACATCACCCTGGACAGAAACATTCAGGAAAAGCTTCTTCTCGTCAGCCCGTTCCTTAAGCATGGGATAGATATCACGAATAAGCGAAGACAGCTTGTACTGCGCATTCGTTATTTCCATCTTGCCCGCTTCGATCTTGGAAAAATCAAGAACATCATTAACGAGCATGAGCAGCATCTTGCCTGAAGACTTAGCGCTTCTTGCATATTCATCTATAACGGGATCGTTATTCTCCCTGATGATCATCTCGTTCATTCCGAGGATCGCATTTATGGGAGTCCTGATCTCATGAGACATACTTGCAAGGAAACGGGTCTTGGCCTCCGACATCTCCATGACCTTCTGTCTTTCCTCGCGGCTCCTTCTCAGATCGTGCATCTGCTGTGCGATGGTCAGCGTAAGAAGGATGGCAAGTCCCAAAAGCATCGGATCGGCATCTTCCAGCATTACAACCAGGTGGATCAGGATCAGCTCAACAATGCAGCATGTGAGGAATCCTATAAAGCCTATGGCGGTAAATAAGTATTCGACGGCATATCCCCTTACGATATCCACGAACAATACTCCCAGCACAACGACTGCCAGCACTCCAAGAATGATGTTGATGTAGATCAGTGCATTGGGGAAGGAAAGAATGTTCGCAAAATGCAGCACCGGCCACACGACGGCATCCAGGACGGAAAGGATTATTCCTGCCGCCATGATCTTCTTGTACCTTCCGTGCTGAAGACCGTTCAGATACAAAGCAAGTCCGAACGGCATAAGAAGACTCATAAAATAATTAAATACGCCGTCTATATGGTAATGCCTGTAAATAAACGGCCAAAGAAGCGAATCGCTCACCGTCCATGCGGAAATGACAAATACTCCGACGGCACCGTAAAGCATTTCTATCCTCTGCTTATACAGTATTCTCATAGCTATGCCGGCCATGACCGTGACGAAAGAAAACAGAAGAAGAATCTCCGAAAGGATCAGCGAACGGCTGAAGTTCGTGATCAAAAACGATATCAGACCGAGTCCGGAAGCTACATGAACATCCCTGTATAACACACCCTGCCTCGATGTTCCGTGCATGACGATCCTGATATCCTTGCCGGAATCCGCGCTGTCAAGCGGAACCAGGAAATAGAACCTCTTTACGATCCCGCCCGGAATGATGATATCTCTGTTTTCGTTAAAATCCTTCCTGAATTCACCGTCTATATATACTTCGACTTCCCTGCTGATGGAGCAGAACAGCCATGAATCATCAGAAATGCTCTCCGGAAGAACGGAATCCATTAAATAGGTGTCTTCGTTGACATCATTAATTTTATATGTGCTTCCTTCAACATGAGCAGTGCCGTCCGGATCGGTGACGGTCCAGCTTGCTATCGTATCGTATCCGTCAAGCACAAGCGGAACATTCTTATCGAGTCTCATATAAACATACAAGCCGATTATCGCAGCAAGAAGATACACAAATAAGAATATCTTGCCGAAACCGATGATGTGGTCGGACAAAGATACTCTGTTTTCCGAAGAAGCTGAATTATTTCCGTGATTCATTTCATTTCTCTTTCAGGTATATATTGAACGGATCAGTAAACTACTCTGTTGCGGCCTCTTTCCTTGCCCATATAGAGTTTACTGTCCGCTTCTTTAACGGTATTTCGGACATCACCGCTGAAATCATATTCCGCCAGTCCGAATGTCATGGTGACACTGATCTCATTATCCTTGACTATTATGGGATGCTCCATAATGTGGACCCTGAGATTTTCTATGATCCCGAGCGTCTCATCGCCGTTCTTTCCGCCGAAGATCATAAGGAATTCCTCGCCGCCCCATCTGATAAGGAAAGCGTCCCTGCCGATGGTATCCTGCATGGTCCCGGCAATGGATCTGAGAACTTCGTCTCCCGCATCGTGACCGTAGGTATCATTGACCTTTTTGAAGAAATCTATATCACCCATGACGATGGAAACGGAGCCGAGGAAGGACGATTCCTTGATCTCTTCGATAAACTCCATTCCCCTTCTTCTGTTAAAAAGACCCGTAAGCTGGTCCGTATTGGCTTCCCTGACCAGTCTGTCATTGTACTTCATCAGCTTGCTCTCGGCTTCATTCTCACGGTGGCTGAAGATGAAGCTTACGATGATGACGGAAAGAAATACCCCCGAATTGTTGGTGATCTGGATAAGCTTGAGTCCCAGATCATCTATCGGAAGATTCGAAGCCATATCGGTATAGCACATGAACACGAGCAGCCTGGCAAAAAAGACAACACCCGCGAGCGCGAACTTAAATCCTACGCTGCCGAAATTGGCAAAAAAGCAGAGCATGAGGATCACAACATAATAATCCTGTATGCCGCCCTTCCATCCGAGTATCGGAATAAGCCACGGAACAAGAAGGAAAGTAAAAACAATATATGCGACCATGGCAGGTTCGGTTTTCATCCAATAAGTAAGAAGGAACAGAACTACTATCGCCGCAAGAGTTCCGAGTGTGACAAATTTATATTCCGATAAAATATGGAGTCCTGCAAAAAAGACATCCAGCACAACAACGACTGCCTGAATGATGTAGAGTAAGCGGAGTGTTACGACTCCCTGACGGGTTTCATTTTCAAATGCGACATCCTTGTTGATAAGCCTGAAAAGACCCATTTATATGTCCCTGACCTCTGAAAAAATCTATTTTCCGTCATAACCTAAAATACCTAAATATAATATCATTTTCCCGCAAGATATGAAATACCCGCAACCGCATTATCATATCTTTCGGTATTCTTCAGTATTCCGAAAGCAGCCTCATTTTCATGGCCCTGAAAGTCTTCCGTGTCCTTAAGATGATCGTACATGCCGGACTCTCCGACTCGTGTTCCCTCTCCCGCAAAAAAGCCCACGGGAACCGGTTCCCGCATGCCGGAAGGATCGTGATGGTCAACGACATACTCTGCCTGCTTTTCGAAAACATCCATCTCGCCTGACTGATAATCCGCAAATGTTGCGGCATCCGTGTAATAGATAAGTCCTTCCATTTCGGAAAGCTCTTCATCCGTATAGATATCCCTCAGATCCACAAGGCAGTCATTCTGCGCATACTGCTCGAAGACAGTCATATCCGCGATCATGATATCCATCGATCTCGACGTCAGAAGCGCCGTGAGCTTCTGTGCGGATACGTAATTGGCCTGGGTGCTGGTACCGTCCACTCCGAACTGAATGGAATAGTCAATGTACACCTCATAATCATCCTCATCAAATCCGATGATATCGGCAAGTTCTCCCGACCAGACATCCTTTGTTTCCCCGGACGCGTCGAAAGCGTCCACGGCTGCTATATAAACGGCATAATCTTTGGATGTGACGTATGAACGGATCATGGCGGCAACAAAGATGACCGCGATAACAGCAACTATGGTGTGAACCTTATAATATTCCCAGAAATATGAAAGCTTTTCCTTGAAGGGACGATCCTTCATCTTGTCCCATTCAGCCTTTGTTTCTTCACGAAGTGTAGCCATACAAATACTCCATAATGACCGGTATGATTTCTTTTCACTCAGATAATTATATGCAAAAAAAGAATTTAGAAAATTATATTTTTCTGAAAAAAGCCCGAAAATATGCTGAAAAATCCATGTTTTAATCTGAATTCGTAAATTATTTAATGTTTTTCGATAAATAATTGTTGACAAACATATTTTGACTTGGTATATTGTGTTTAACGATAAACATTAAATATTTAATGACATCCACTCGGGTCCAAACCGAAAACCAAAAAACAACATCCAAACCAAACGGAGGAAAATAAAAATGAATGAACAGATGAAAAAACTCGAAGCAATCAAAAAGCGCTGCCATACGGCATCAAATGTACTCGGCTTCATACGCGGATTCGTGATCGTATGTGCGGTGATCGCAATAGTTTGCGGATCGGTCATGTTCGCCTACGAAGAGAAGATCAATCCCGAGCTAAACAGGGGAATCGAGGAAGGTTACCTCACTCTTGACAACAATGTCTACTATAGCGGAGCGTTCAGCTTCATGATGGATCTGGAAAGTTACTTCCCGCCCGAAAACCATGCGGCTCCCCTCGGCATCACCTGCTTCATCGCCGGATTTGCATGCATAGTCATCGCCGTGATCCTTACCTTTATCAGGAAGATCTTCACAAGTCTTGAAACAGAGAATACACCTTTCAGTGAAAAGTGCATGCATCAGATAAAGGTCAGCTTTATAGTGCTCTTTGTGACTTCGCTTATGTCAATGTCACTGGGCGTAACCATAATCGTAGGTCTCATCCTTTACTGCATCTATTCGATATTCGAATACGGCGCAGCACTCCAGACCGAGATCGATGAAACACTTTAAGGAGGGATGAGATATGGGAAAGATAATACTCAGACTCGACAGAGTCATGGCAGACAGAAAAATGAGCCTTAACGAGCTTTCGGAAAAGGTAGGCGTATCGAATGTAAATCTGTCCAAGATCAAAACGGGCAAGATCTCCGCTATCAGGTTCTCAACCCTCGAAGCGATCTGTGATACGCTCAAGTGCCAGCCGGGAGACATCCTTGAATTCGATCCGGATGCCGTCTCGGACCATACCGAGGAATGATCCTCTTCATATAGAAAAAAGTGGGACGAATGATCGTCCCACTTTTATTTACAATAGTCACTGCAGAGAACCTTCCCCGCGTTCTGATGAAGCGTTCATGCCCGGCTTATCAGATAAGTGCGGTGCTGAAATATCTCTCTGCACGGTCGGGAAGAATTGTCGCGATGACCTTGTCCCTTCCGTACTTTTCGGCCATCTTCTTCGCCGCCCATACATTTGCACCCGCTGAGGTTCCCACGAGAAGTCCCTGAATGCGTGCGAGTTCGCGTGCGGTATTTATGGCATCTTCATCCGTTACGGTTTTGATATCCGTGATTATGGATGTATCCAGAACATCGGGAATGAATCCGTCTCCTATTCCCTGTATCTGATGAAGTCCCGGCTCGTCTCCGAGAAGAGCCGATACATTCTTGGGTTCGACCGCAACGATCCTGCAGTCGGGGTTCTTCTCAAGGAGATATTTGGCAACTCCCTGAAGGGTTCCGCCGCTTCCGATTCCGGAAACGTAGATATCGATCTTCTTTCCGAGCTGCTCACAGAGTTCAACCGCGGTTGTCCTGTAATGAATATCGGGATTTGCGGGATTCTTAAACTGCTGCGGAACAAAATAATCATCCGAACCTGATGCTATCTCCATCGCCTTGTCAACGGAACCTCCGATACTGAGCTTCGGATCGGTAAGAACAAGCTCCGCACCCAGGGCACGGATTATCTTCTTTCTTTCCTCGCTCATATTCTCCGGCATTACGATGATGACACGATAGCCTTTTCTTACACCAGCGAGTGCAAGTCCGATACCGGTATTTCCTGAAGTGGGCTCAATGATAGTCATGCCGGGGCGGAGCTTTCCGTCCTTTTCGGCCTGTTCGATCATGTTAAGGGCGATCCTGTCCTTGATGCTTCCGCCGGGATTTAAGAATTCCGCCTTAGCATATATCTGCAGACCCGTGGTCTGCTCAAGACTTATGAGCGGTGTGTTTCCTATCAGATCAAGTACGTTTGTGTAATACATTTCCCAAAACCTCCGCTGTCTATAATACCATACAAATATCACATATCAAAAAGACTCATCTGTGTGTATCTGTCAGGCAGTTCATCCATGAATTTAAAACACTCATCGGGATCGGAGAGCATCCCGTTTTCTGCGCATATCTTCTTAAAGACTTTTCTGAGTTCCCTCGCATTCGGACTCGAAAGCTCATAGGCATTTCCGTACCTGCTTATGTACTTTTCCTTAAGTCCCGGAAAATGCCTGTCGAGAGCGGCATAGTAATATTCCCTGTCACCTTCGCGCAGGGTCAGTCCCATTCCGAAATCTATCACGCCCTTTACGTGGACACGGGCGCATTCATTCAGGATGGATGTGATGTTTTCTTCTGTATCGTTGATAAAGGGAAGTATCGGAGTCATCCACACGACGGTCGGGATGCCCCTTTTATCGAATTCCTCAAGAACCTCTATACGCCTTTTTGTATTGCATACATTCGGTTCCAGGATCTTACAGAGCTCATCGTCATACGTGGTCAGTGTCATCTGTACCACACATTTGGCGGAGCGGTTTATTTCATCCAGAAGATCGATATCGCGCAGGATCCGGTCCGACTTGGTAAGAACGGTGACCCCGAATCCGTTCGCAAGTATGATCTCAAGACATCTTCTCGTAAGCTGAAGTTCTTCTTCACAGTGCATGTAAGGATCGGACATGGAACCCGTTCCTATCATGCATTTTTTTCTTTTCGAACGGAGGGCCTTTTCAAGAAGCTCCGGTGCATTCTGCTTTACTTCTATATCCTCAAAGGGATGCGTGAACTGATAGCACCTGCTCCTGCTGTCACAGTATATGCAGCCGTGGGAGCATCCCCTGTAGATGTTCATTCCGAAATGTCCGCTGCCGCTCAGTATTCCTTTTGCGTCTGTAAAATGCATCCGGCCTCTCCCGCATCAGAGCTTGTACTGCATGAAGTTTCCGTTGTGAACAAAACCGTATGCGGTATAAAGCTTGACACCCATATCGGATGCCGTGATATGAACGGCACCGCAGCCGTACGCACGTGCCTCTTCGACAACGCGGTGAAGAAGCTCCCTGGCGATGCCCATTCTTCTGTATCCGGGATCCGTGAACATGCTTGAAAGAAGTCCTATCCTGCCGGTCGGACAGCTGAAATAAGGCGGCTTTTCAACAAAGGACATTCCGCTCGTTCCGATTATCTTATCACCGTCGAGCGCGAGCCATGATACAAATGTGCCGTCCGCCATATGTCTGTGATAGAAATCCTTAAGGGCGGGAACAAGATCGATATCCTCGGTAGCACCCTCTTCCCTGAGCTGGGTGATCCTCATGCTTATGAAGGTATCCAGATCCCTTTCTTCAAGTTTTCTGTAAGTAATGTCCATATTATTTCCCGTCTTCCGTTTTGGGGAAGGTAATGGTTATCCTGGTTCCCTTTCCGGGTGTACTTTCCATCGAAACCTCGGCATCGTGATACATTGCGCCGTGCTTTACGATCGAAAGTCCGAGACCGGTTCCGCCGATCTCCTTCGAGTGGCTTCTGTCCACACGGTAGAATCTTTCAAATACTCTCTTCTGATGCTCGGGAGGAATTCCGATACCGGTATCCTCGACTATCAGCCTGGTCGACTTCTCATCGGTGAGAGTTTCCATGATGACCTTACCGCCGGGGAAGTTATATTTGATGGCGTTGTCGCAGAGATTATAGACCATCTCATACAGAAGCTGGTCGACACCGTTAATGTGGGTCTCCTCCCCCTTAACATCAATGAAGATGTTGTTCTTGCCCGCAACAGGCTTGAGATCATCCGCAACCCTGAGAAGAAGATCGTGAAGATCCATATCCTTCTTGGGAGGAAGATCCGCTTCCTCATCGAGTCTCGAAAGCTTGATGATATCGTTGATAAGTGAGATAAGTCTCTGGGATTCCTTGTAGATATCCTTGGAAAATTCGGCGACCTTGTCGGGTGAAACATCTCCTGTCGCCATCAGCTCGGCAAATCCCGATATCGAAGTAAGCGGAGTCTTAAGCTCATGAGAGACATTCGCGGTAAATTCCCTTCTCATCTCCTCACGCTGTCCCGCTTCTTCCTGGATCATCATCTTCTGCTCTTCGATCTTGTCGAGAAGAGGTGCCAGCTCGGGATAAGGGATATTCGCATGACTGTCAAGATCGATGTTGTTGATGGGAGTTACTATCTGCTTGGCTGCGCGGAATGCCAGGATACCCGAAAGGATCAGGACAAGCACGAACACCCAGAGCACGGGGCTTACCGCGATCAGAGCGTACATAACGGCAGAAACGGGGCGGTTTAATCTGATGACCGTTCCGTCATCAAGAAGTCTTGCGTAATACATCGTCGGATTTCCTGTGCTGTCCGACCTTCTTGTCTCACGGCCCTCTCCCAACTCCAGCGCTTCCATGATCTCGGCATGTGAACCCTGATTGGATGAAATGTCTTCATAACCGCTGTCATAAAGTACACTTCCGTCACTGCCTATCCAGGTGACCCGGTGGGTATCATCCAGTCCCTCAAGATACTCTCCTCCCGAAACTTCCATTCCGGCTATGACATATGTGGCTTCCTGTGCAAGCGCTTCATACGTCTCATTGATGGTCTGGGTATACTGAAGGCCGAAGAACATAAAGGTGCATATGGCAAGAACCAGTATTCCCACGAGAAATGTGTTTCTGAAAATTGTTTTAGTCATTGATCTTCTCCGATAAATTTATATCCGACGCCGCGTACCGTCTGTATTCTCTCTCCGACATCCTTAAGCTTGGAACGAAGAGTTCTTATATGTACATCCAGCGTTCTGTTCTCACGCTCGGCTTCTATACCCCAGACTTTTTGAAGAAGCTTTTCCCTTTCGATGACCACACCGCTGTTTTCTATGAACATTTTGAGAAGCTCATATTCCTTGAGAGTCAGTGCAACAGGTTCACCGTCCGAATATACTTCGCGCTTGTCCCAGGAGACCTTAAGCTTTCCGCTTACGTATTCTCCGGCGGCTGCAGAGGGCTTAACCTCCGACCTTCTGAGCACTGCCTTTATCCTTGAGATCAGCTCCATTATTCCGAAAGGCTTCGATACATAATCGTCGGCACCCATATCGAGTCCGGTGACCTTGTCATATTCCGTACTCTTGGCGGTCAGCATGATGACGGGGATCTTCCCGTCTTCTTTTCTGATCTTCTTAAGAACCGAAAGTCCGTCCTCACCCGGAAGCATTATATCGAGAAGAACGAGTTCCGGTTTCGTATCATAGAAAGGTTTCCAGAACTTTTCCGCATTTTCAAAACCCGCCGCCTCGAATCCCTGTGTTTCCAGGGCATATATGACAAGCTTTCTTATGCTTTCATCATCTTCAAGGATGTAGATCATCGTCTCTCCTTACGCATTACCGTGAAGTGCAAACCTCGTCTTGTATTCATTGTAACACTTATCGAAGATATCGTTATGTTCTTCTTTTACCTGACCGAGGTACTCGTGGGTCGCAAATGAACCCGAATATATCTCTATGAGCGCAACGGCTATGTTGGAGCAATGATCGGAGATGCGCTCGTAATCGGTTATCAGATCGTTGAAGACAAAGCCCTGATTGATGCTGCATCTGCCCTGCTGAAGACGTTCGATATGGTTCAGCTTCATCTCATCGGAGATATCGTCGATAACCTCCTCAAGGGGCTCAACCTTCATTGCAAGCTCGATATTCTCTCCCGAGAATGCCTTCATCGTGATATCGAGTATCTCCCTGACCGCTGCGGTGATGACGGAAAGCTCGTGATGAGCTTCCTCGGAAAAAGAGATCTGCTTGTCGTGGATCTCCTTGGCGCTGCCGGCAATGTTCTTGGCGTGGTCGGAAAGTCTTTCAAGATCGGACAGTGTATGAAGGAATATGGTCGATTCCCTCTCCTGTCTTTCGGTAAGATCCTGTCCGGAGAGCTTCATCAGGAACGAACCGAGTTCATCTTCGTAGTGGTCGCCCGAATCCTCAAGCTCCGAGATCTCCTCGAATTCCTTGTCCGAGTATCTTCCGACAAGGTGCATCGACTCGAGAACGGCCTGATGTGCTTCCTCAGCCATACGTGAGATGGCAAGGCGGCTCTGCTCGATCGCAAGTGAAGGGTGTCTTATGAAACGGTCATTGAGCGAGATCTCATCGCGTGACTTATTGTTCTTTTCGGGAATGATGAGACATACAAGTGCCTCCAGAATATCCAGGAACGGGAAAAGAAGAATGATCATACACATTCTGAGAACGGTGTTAACTATGGCCACTCTTACGGGATTCATGGCAACTCCCTCGAACGGGAAGACAAATACCGCATCTGCTATATAGTACAGCGATGCGCACGTCATAACACCCAGGATACATGAAACAAGATAACTGAGAGCGGTTCTCTTACCGCCGGTATTGGTTCCGAGAGCGGCGATCATAACGGGAAGAGCCGCACCGATCGAAATACCCATAAGAAGGGGAAGTGCATTATCGAAGACGATCGCACCGGTCACTGAAAGAGCCTGCACGATACCTACCGCAGCGGATGCGGACTGGAGCAGAACGGAGATCATTATTCCGACTAAGATGCCGAAAAGGGGATTACGGAGAGTTGAAAGAAGCTGGTCGAACCATGCCTGTTCCTTTAGACCGCCTACGGAACCGCTCATCGCACTCATACCAAACATGAGGATCGCAAAACCCATCATGATATCGCCTATGTGACGGCGTCCCTTATCCTTGCAGAAAAGTCTGAGAAAAATACCGATTATCGCAACCACACCGGTAAGGGTGGAGGTTGAAAGAAGGCTGCTGACTCCGCCGGCTCCCTCGATATAGCTAAGGCAGATGACCCAGCCCGTTATGCTCGTTCCGAGTATCGCACCCAGGATAACGGGGATGGCCTGCTTGACCTTCATCATACCGGAGTTTACAAAGCCCATGACTATGACAGATGTGGCGGATGAAGACTGTATGACCGTGGTAACACCGCCTCCGAGAACAAGCCCCTTAATGGGTGTATCGGTCAGTCTGAATAAAACCGGTTCGAGTCTGTTTCCTGATGTTGCTTTTAATCCGTCGCCCATAAGCGTCATTCCGAAAAGGAAAAGGGCGATTCCCGAAAAAAGGGAAATGATATCTGAAATAGTCATCTTAATGCCTCCATACAGATATCATTTTACCATCAGAAGATTAAATCTAAAGACATTTCAATGTTAAATCTATGTTAAAAAAGGGCCTCAGCCCTTTTTCTTCCTGATCCCGGAATTAATATATTCAATATCTCTTTTGATCTTAAAGGCATCTATAAAGTATGCGAGCACTATGACTATGCCCACATATATGAATGCCATCCAGAAATTGGACCTGTAGAACCATCCCACGATAAAACCGAACAGCATTACCGCCGCCGTGGCTGCGATATACTTGACCGCATAGCTTCCGATCACCGGCAGCGAGGTGTATTCATCCAGGAAGTAATTGCCGAGTGAGATCACAAATGACAGTGCAAAGAGCTCGAGCACAAGCTTTATCTCATCTGTCACGCCGACCCATGCGATCGATATGACAAATACGCTCAGCACCGCCAGGGCAAACAATATGCAGGTGTCTCTGAATACTTTCTTCATAATCCCTCGTTCCTGAATATCCTCTTGATATCCGGAAGGTACTTTCTCGACACGATCAGCTTCTCATCGTTATCCATCACGGCTTCGAGATGACTGTTTCGTATCTGCCTTATCTCTTTCAGATGATCCGTGTTCATGATGCAGGTTCTTGATATGCGTACAAGTGCGGTATCTTCTATCCGGCTTTCGATATCGGACATCGAACCGTCAAACCTGTAAACATCGCCTTCCGTATATATGAAAAGCTTTCTTTCCACGTTTTCTATATAGTAAACATCGGAAATACCTATGCTGACAGACCCTTCCTGCGTCTTTCCGGCAAAAGAAATATCCATCCTGCCGATCTTTCTTACCAGGGACTCGACAGAGTCATTCCATTCCGGATATTCGATTATGACCGTCAGCGGCTGACCTTCAACCTGCCTTTTTTCGATTCTCATTCTTTAATATTTTTATGGATCTGATCAATCCTGCGGTTACGTTCAGAGCAAGGATTACAAGTCCTCCGGAAAAACTTAAAGGAGCCCAGGTGAATGCGATCTCACGAAGACCTGCCCCGAATATAAGCGGCATCGTAATGCATATTGATAAAAGAAGAACAAGGCTTGCTATGCCGGTCGATATGACGATGCCTTTTCTCTTACCAATTATTATAACCGAAAGCATCAGGATTCCGAATACCGAAAGAGCGGTAAATACCAGGTCGAAAACTGTCCAGACATCCGTTGCAATGCCGGTCGGGGTATCGCCTGAAGCGATGGCATATACCGAGTTGCAAAGACTGTCGGTCGATGCGGCAACATTCATATCGGTCAGAACACAGACGCCGGTCTGATCTTTTTCGGAAAAGACTATCCTGGAAGAATAATTCGGGGTTCCTCCGGAGTGACCGAAGACATCCCCCGGAAAAAGCTCCCATCCGGAAAAATAATCTCCTTCTTCATTCAGGCTGGATTTTGTCAGGGTTATAAGATCTGCGAATTCTTCCGGAACGTCTGCGGTTCCCATCCATATCTGCAGCCATCTTGCCATATCGCGGACATTGGAATAAAAGTAACCCGCGGGGATCCTTCCTTCGTAAACGGGAATCTCATATTCAAAAGTATGGCGGTATCCGGGTCTTGAACCGGGGATGATCCTTGCATCAGCCTGAGGCATACCTACATAGGTGTCATTCAGACCGAGCGGATGAAGGATCTCATCGTACATATAATCCGCGTATGTATCTCCGGTAACTTCCTCGATGATCGCACCGAGAAGATTGTAATTCACATTCGAGTAAGCATATTCTTCACCGGGCTCATATCTGAGCTCCATTCTCGAAATGCTCATCACCCAGTCATTAAGCGACATGCCTTCGCCGGCACTCGGATAAGCGTTCTCCTCATTGGTATATCCGCTCGTCTGGGAAAGGAGATGCTCAACCTTAATCTCAGCAGGAGCATTATGGTAATATGCCTCAAAGCCGGGAAGGAGATCCGATACATTATCGTCATAGGAAAGCCTGCCCTCACTTATAAGCTTTACGACCGCAAGTCCCGTGAATGCTTTCGTCATGGATCCGATCTGATAAAGGCCTTCTTTATCACCGTAGAACCGTACATCCCCGGAAGTCACCACCGCAACGCTGACCGAATCGCATCTTGTCTCATCGCGGAAGGATTTTACATATCCGGATATTTCATCACCGATCATACCGGCATTATCATCCGCATTTCCCGCGAAGACCGATGTATGAACTCCGATGCAGGCGGCAAACACCATGACCGGTATAAGTAACAGGACAGTGAGTTTTGTTTTTTTCATAACGTACTCCTTTTCATCATCTTTACCAGGATGATAACGGAGTCATTATGAAGCTTCCATAGTTGCAGACAGATGTTGCAAATTCAGCCGCACGAAATGCAATCAGACGAATCCTTTTCCCGTCCACGATACGAAGGTTTCATAACCGAGCTTTCCGTACCAGGCGGTTTCGTATGTATAGTGAATATAACTGAGATCGTAATCCTCATCGCGGAGGATCTTCGTTACATTCTTTACCATTGAAAGCCCCAGTCCGCGGTCACGGAATTCCGGAAGCGTACCGACACATCCCGGACCGCCTATCTTAAGTTTCACTCCGTTCACTTCGTGCTCGCCGAAATCCTGGATCTGACAGAAGGATGCGACCTTACCGTCAATAAATGCACAGTATACCCTTGAGTTCTCGTAAAAAAACTGCGTCCAGTGGGGAACAACCTTCGCAACATTTTCCCTGAGCGATTCGATATCTCCTTCATATTTTCCGAAGGTCACTTCACTTCCGAATGTCTTTGCATAAATACTTTCGTCAAAATCCTTCAGTGATAAAAACATCTCCGAAGCCGGCTCATCCTCCGGCACCGCGCGGACGTAGTCCTTTTCGAAATACCCGGGCTGCATCTCAAGGAAAAGAGCCTCGTACTGCTCCTTCGTTACGTTATTCAATAATTCCTTTACTTTGCTCATTTCTTTTTCCTTTTCATCCAAACGGTTATCACTATAACAAAAGACAGAAGCTGTGCGATCATAACGCGGACGATCATCATCTCGTCTATCCCGGTATCCGTCATGACATGAAGCAGATTCGTAGCGATACAATTATTAAAGAAATGATCGGCCATTCCGGAATACAGGCTTCCGGTCATGCGGTACATAAGCCCCCACTTTATTCCCATCATTCCCGCAAGAATGATGTATCCTACTCCGAGAGCTATGAACGAAGCTGCATTTATATCTCCGTCGATAAGATTGTGAAGAGGCGTTACGATATGCCACGCGCCGAAAAGGAATGCCTGAAAGAAAAGTGCAAATCTGTCGGAATGTTCGGACGAAACCAGCTTATCGAAAAGACCGCGGAAGGTTCCTTCCTCCATGACCACATTGATAATGTTGAAGAAAATACACATCAGAATAAATCCGATTCCCGTATGTATATCCGCTTCACCGGCCAGCGAGAAACCCGTGGTAAATATTCCGAAGCCGGTCTCAAGCCCCTGACTTCTCAATATGATGATCTCGATCGAATATGAAACGGTAAAAGAGATCAGAGCCAGGGCAAAGCCTATACCGATGCTCTTTAAAAATCCCGATCCTGTAAATCCAATATCGGACGGTTTCATGCAGACTATGTGAAGAACGACTAATATAACAACGATACCGAAGATCTTGTTTATACAGTTCTCTCCCAGAATCGTCTCATCCATTCTCAGAACGATTGCTTCGAAACCGTGCACAAGGATCAGTATCGCAAATATGACAAGGCATGAAATAACCGGTTTTTTTAATATCTTTTCTTTCATCAGGTCCCCCCGGGAATAGTATTTTATATTTCGAAACGTATCATTCAGTGATCTCGATACGGTTTCCTTCCACGGCAACGATGCAGGATTCATAGTAACCGTCACCCGTGGTCCTGGGTCCTCTTAAAACCTCGTATCCCGCATCGTTCAGCTGCTTTGTAAGTTCATCAACCCTTTCCTTACTTCCGACGGAAAACGCAAGGTGATCGTAACCCGTGCGTTCCTTTCCCTTATCGTCATCGTCTACACCGGGCTTGCTCATGATCTCAAGTCTTGCCCCGTCATCAAAAGTAATGAAATGCGATCTGAATTCTTCTTTTGGATTGTAGTAACCTTCATCGGATGTTCCGTTCAGATATTTAACAAAAAAGTCCCTTGCTTTCTCAAGGTCGTTAACAAATAATGCTATGTGCTCTATAACCATGTGATCTTACTCCTGCTTCTTCAGTAATTATAGCGAATGATCAAAGATAAATTTCGATGGTCTTCATCTTTTCGGAAAATCCGTTTCTTTCGTAGAACTGCATACCTCTTACATTCTCGGGAAAAACCTGTGTCCTCATGAAATCGGCTCCCTTTTCCCTGCCGTATTCCTTGCAGGCATCCATCAGTTTCGCGCCTATCCCGTGGCTGCGCATTTCTTCCGATACATCCAGGTCCTGCAGATAGATCACCCTTTCGGGTTTCAGGCACGGAACCTTTTTCTGTTCAAGGATCATGACATGGGCAAATCCCACTATCCTGCCGTCCGTTTCCGCCACAAGAATATCCTGGTTTTCGCTTTCGAATATCGCTCCAAAAAAAGCACCGTCACGCTCCCCGTGAACAAAGTGCTCCGGCTGGAATCTGACGGCATCGTTTTCAAGCTCATAATAGAGCTTCTGTAAGGCAGTGATATCATTTTCCGTTGCAAGACGAATTATCATTTTATCCTCCGGATCAAACTCTGTATTCCCTGTTAAGTGACGGGGCTGTCGAGTGTCAGACGCATTTCTTCCATTCCAAGCTCGATAAACCCTGTATCAACGAAACCTACGGATTCATACAATTTCTTTGCCACTGTGTTGCCGGGAACGACTCCGGTGTATATTTCCGATACACCAAAACGGTCCTGAAGAAACTTTATTCCAAGTTCCAGGGCTTTGCGACCGTAACCCTTATTCTGATACCGGCTGTCTATCATAAATTTCCACAGGGTATAATACGATTTTGCTTCGTAATAACCCATCATGATAAAGCCCACAAGGATAGCATCATCATACACCGCAAACGGAAATGCCGTTTCGGAATATACATATGCCTGCGCGAGAGAATCAGCGTTTGTGGAAACGAAACTCTTCTGACTCTCATCCACTTTAAGTGCGAGCACCTCGTCTATATTATCTCTTGTGATCTCTTTCAGGCTGACCATTCGAACCACCTCATATTCAGATCAGGCGTTTTCCGCGTATCTCGCAATCAAGGATCTGCGTTCCGTCTTCGGTGATCATTACATTTCTCCAGGTAAAACCGTCTTTGGTGATGTCGGAACGATCATTTCATAACCCGGCCTTTTCTGTATCTGCCAAATAGAATTCCATCATCCACATACTTATCTGCCTGAGAAACCCACATCGGGAATTCTCCGGTAGCTACTGCAGTCTGTCCATTTAGCATTCCGGTATGAAATGAAATATGTCTGAACTGTCGCAGTATCAGTTCCATTCGCGTATGTTCGCAATTTTCGGGGCATTCGTAGAGCATGTCATCCGTCAGCGAATCAAGATAATCATATGTCTTCTTTTCAATCCGGTCCAAATACTCCAACAGCTGATCATCTGTAAGGACAACCGATACGGGAGTATCCGGATTATCGAGTCCTTCCGTATGAAACACCGGTTCTTCATATACACACGGATTAATAAACCATTTATCCGCAGAATGGAGCGCATGATATGCCCACCTCCAGCACGGAGCCCCGCAGCACAACGCATTTCTGTCATAAGTCTGAATTGATGTCCTGATATTAAGATAATTAGGAACAGCCATCTCTTTAATGATCATGCACAATTCATTCATCGTATTTCTCCATTATCAATGCATATCAAACAGTCTCATCCGGATAGCTGCAAAGTACACTATCCAGATACTTGATTCCTCGGAAGTATTTGCATATTGAAGTATTCTTTACGGCACATTTATGTTCGAGTGTGTTTTCATCATTATTCCACGGACAGGTTGTCTGTTCCCAATGAATATCAGCAGAATCGCTTGTCAGATCGATGTCCATATTTGCACCGTTTAATTCTCTGATCGTTTCTCCCATATGCACCCCTTTACTTTCACTTTATATGTTCACGGATAAATTCAACTTCCCTGTTCAGCATATCTGTATCAATGCTTCCCGTACTGTCAAATGCCGTGGATTCAAGAGTAAATGTACCGTCATATCCGATTTCCCCGATAAAGGAGAAGAACTTTTCAAAATCAATATGGCCCTTTCCTATAGGAAGAGTTTTCAGATTAGCCCAATCCTTTAAACCGCCGCCATAATCATTTACATGATAATGGCATATATGGCCGTCTTTCCACAGATATTCATTCTCTTTGGCATAAAGCAGATCAAGCTGACCGTGGAAAGCCGCCATCTTGGTATCAAACACAAAATGCATCTGCGGATACACATCCAGCAGTTCCATCCATCTGCTATGTGGGTCCTTTGCATTGCACACTACGTTCTCAACAAGCAGATCCACACCGGCCGTTTTGCTTATACTCAACAGTTCATCATAGGCCTTGATATTGTTATCAAAATTCTTATCGGATGTGATCCCGTCCCATAAGTGAACAACAATTCTCTCAGCACCTATCCGGGCAGCCATATCGCAATTGAGCCTGAATCTTTCAAAAGCATCCTTCAGTTCATCGGGTCCGCCTTTGCTTATGTTTTCACCGATGCTCTTCTGCGCATGATAGACCGGCATCTTCAGTCCCGCATCGCCAACCATATCCACAATGTCATCAATCTTGTCATACCAGTCCGAGTACATCATGAATTCAAAGCCGTCACATTTAAGTTTCTCCGACAACGGCTTTAACAATCTGTAATCTCTTCCGTTAGGTTTTCCTATCAGTGCACCTGTCGAACACAAAATCATATTCTTCACCCGTTTAATTTCAACTAACCTACAATTATATCTTTTATTGCGAGAAACAGCATGATCACAATCATTACCACGCCGCAAACAAACGGTATTCCCGTTATCACCGCAGGAATGAAAATAAGGATTCTTTTTATCCTTGCCTTGATATCAAATGCCCTGATCAGAAAAACGCAGCTGAGTGCCATCGGAATAAATCCGATACCGAGAAGAATAATGTTCCTCTCAAATTCTGTGAAAGGGATCATAGCATCGGGATTGGCCACGGTATTCCCGCCCAGAAGCGCACACGCCAGAAAATATATGACCATACATATTCCGACTATATAAATGATAATTGAACCGACTTTTTTCATTTCTCCACCAATTTCCAACCAAACAATCCTTTTTTTACCTTGAAATCCTTTGCGTTGTAATCCTGCAATATCTCCATAATGTGATCATGCGGATAATCGTCTCCCCAGGGAGTACGATGTTCCTTTCCGTCAGGATCAAAAAAGAATATGGCAAGCACATCATGGAGTCCCACATCGGATGCATGAAGGAGGATCTCTATCCGGACATTATCCTGTATCATCCATTCGATCCGATCTGCAGTGATAACCTTGTATGTTCCTTTTAATCCGTGACTCTTCATCTCGGATAGAAGCTTGTTCGCTTCTTCATGCGATTTTTCCCCACCCTCTTCTTTATCCATATTGATCGCATATTTCATTTCCTTTTCACCTTTTGAATATGTAACCAACCTGCTGCTTCTCACAACAGTCTCCTTTACCGGGATCAATCCTTGTAATACTTTGCCTGGGCCTCGAACATCTGAGCATATATTCCGCCTTCGATTTTCTCAAGCTCTGCATGAGTTCCGTATTCAGCAATATGTCCGTCAGAGAATACGGCAATCCTGTCACAGAACTGACAGCTTGAAAGCCTGTGCGAAATATAGAACGCCGACTTTCCGCCGACCAGTGAATTGAACTGCTTGTATATCTCATATTCCGCAATGGGATCAAGTGCCGCCGTGGGCTCATCCAGGATAACTACAGGGGCATCCTTGCAAAGTGCCCTGGCGATCGCGATCTTCTGCTGTTCTCCTCCCGAAGGCTCGACACCTTCCTCATCAAAGAACTTGAAGATATTGGTATCGGTTCCCTTTTCAAGCCCTTCAACAAAATCATGCAGACCCACTCTGTCCGTAAGCGCCGTAACATCCGCTTTGTCATCCGTAAATGCTATGTTTTCTTTTACGGAAAAGGCAAAGAGTTTGAAATCCTGGAATACGGGGGCAAACTGCTCCATATACTCAACATAATCGTACTCTTTTATATTAATGCCGTCTACGAGTATCTCTCCTTCAGTCGGATCATAGAGTCTGCAGAGCAACTTGATAAATGTGGTTTTTCCGGCACCGTTAAGTCCCACGATGGAAAGATGCTCTCCGGGAGCTATCTTTATGTTCACATCATCGAGCACCTTGCGGTCCGTCTTGGGATAAGCAAATGAGACATGTCTGAATTCAATCTCGTGCTGCTTCTTTTCTATGTGGCGGGTTCCCTTGGCCAGCGCCTCGGGATAATCCATGAAAACAACATACTCATAAGCGTAATTGCAACGCTTTATAAGTTCGGTCACATTCTGTACCATTCCGCCGATCGCATTTTCCAGTCCGCTCTCTGCGGCGATCAGCTGGGTAAAGGTTCCGACTCCTATCACCTTTCTTATTGCCAGAAGTGCTACATAAAAGTATACGAATATGCTTCTTCCCAGAGACAGAAATTCACTTGCGAGGATAAAAGGAAAACTTGTGTCTCCCTGCCATTTCCAATGTGAGTTGCTCTTGTCGGTATTCTCCTTCCAGGAATCAACCATCATTCCTTTGGCATCATAGAGTCTTATATCCTTGCCGTAGCGGGGATCTACTATATTCCATCCGAAATATCCGAAAAGCCTGTTGACCTTCGAAAGCTTGCCAAAGGCCTCAATATTGATCTTGTTACATTTATATAGGAACAACGAATTAACTGCCGTATAGATGCCCATCACCAGGAGAAGGATGGGGGCATACATTGCAAGGACGGTAATATAACCGGCCGCCTTAATAAGATTTCCCACAAATCCGAAAAACTGATCGGAGATACCGTTCACTCCGCCGGAATACCAATCCATTCCGGTCCTGGCTTTTTCTATCTGTTCCAAAGCCTCCTTGTCTTCGGTAAGCTGGAAATCAAGTTCCATAACATGTCTTCCGATAAGAATATCAAAATATCTCTCAAGACGGGCACTGTACCTGTTGATATAGTTTGAGCACACGTCATTCAGCAATTGGAAGACCAATTCAAGTCCGATAAGCAGCACGGCAAGTGTTATGAGCCTGTTTATATCTCTCGGTCCTGCTATCTCATCTACAATAAGAGGAGATATGAACAGAGCGATGAAAGGCATACCCGTCGTGACCAGCATTCTGACTATCTTCAGAACAAAGAAGAACGGATACTTCTTAGCGGCGGTACTGAACAATACTTTTATTACAGCTTTGATCTTATGCATTTGCGATCACCCCGCTTTCTTCGTTCTCAGGGCTTTCGCGATAATACTGTGCCTGGGTATTGAACATTCCTGCGTACTTTCCGTTTTCCGCCATCAGTTCTTCATGGCTGCCATATTCCACAAGATGACCTTCCTCGAACATTGCGATACGGTCACAGAATCTGGTGGATGCCAGTCTGTGAGATATGTAGACCGCGGATTTATCCCCGATCATTTCATCGAACCTTTCGTAAAGAGCCTGCTCTGCAATTGCATCAAGAGCGGATGTGGGCTCATCAAGAACCACGATTCCCGCACCCTTATAAAGAGCCTTTGCAAGTGCCAGCTTCTGCTTTTCACCTCCGGACAGGTCCACTCCGTCATCTTCGACAATCTTGGTAAGCGGTGTCTCGAGCCCTTTGGACAGGGATTCGATCCTTTCTTCAAGCCCCGCCTCCATAGCACAGCTATGTACTTTCGCAGAGTCCAGTTCATCCTTCCTCAGCATTGCGATATTCTCTGACATAAGGAATGCAAATATCTCAACATTCTGGAAGACCGGCGCGAACAGTTTATAATACTCCGCACGTCTGAACTTTCTGATATCCGTACCGTTCAGTGTGATATAGCCTTCCGTGGGATCATAAAGCCTCAGCAGAAGCTTTATCATCGTAGTCTTACCTGCTCCGTTAAGTCCGACCACAGCCAATTTTTCACCGGGTCGTATCTTAAGGTTCAGATGTGAGAGAGCTTCTTTTTCCGATTTGAGATATTTATAACTTACATCAACAAACTCGATCTCATAGGAATCCGTATCGGGAAGGGGAATGCAGTCTTTTTCGTCATCCTCGGTATCAAGGTCGATGAATGAGCGGTAATCGTCCGTTTGAAGACTCGCCCTCTTATAATCTCCGAACCTCTGTAACAGCATTGTAAGTGCACCGGAAAAAGCAAATGAAAAAGCAAGGAACATTGTAAAATCGCCGACAGCCATATCCTTATTCAGTACAGCTGCAAACAGCACGACATAAACAAGCACCTTTATAACGTTTCCGGTGATCCCCGAAACGAAATTGTAACGAAGCCACAGTCTGTGATGATGATCATTCCTTTCAATGAAAAATGCATTGACCTGTTCAAACTTCTCCGTCAGATAATCTTTTAAGTTGAAGAGTCTTATGTCCTTCGCATAATCAAAGTCCTGGGTGATCCTTTCCATATAATGACGGGTGCGCCAGGAGCCTGAAAGTTTATCCCAGACCTGCTCCTTGTCAATCCTGATTATGCGTCTGAAATAGATATACTGAACCACGGTAAGTATGACCATGGCAATGATAAGTCTCGGATCAAGAACGGTAACGGCAACAAAAGTCACGATGACGGTAAGCCCGTTCTCACCGAGCTGGGCCATCAGTCTCATCATTCCTTCCACACCGTCAGTGTTGTTACCCACTGCCTGGCTGGCTCGTTCCGCAACATCGAGAACATCGGGTCTTTCAAGAAGTTCATACTTAAGACTCAGCACTTTAGATATTCGTTCGGTGATCATATTCATGCGTACATAAATGAAACGATACCATGCCTTGGAATCATAGATTGCCGTACACAATCTTAAGAAAGCCGCAATGATGCCTGCGATCAGGATGAGCCTGACGAGTTCACCCTCACCGGAAGATCCGTTATCGGCTTGTATGATATCAATTACGTATTTGCCGAAAATTCCCATGAAATAGGGAAAGACAGACTTGGCCACAAAGCCAAGCACCATCAGAAAAAGTACAGAAGGCTGATATTCAGCCATTTTACGAACGATATAGCATGTATTGCTCCACATGCCATATTCTTTGTGCAAAGGATTATCCTTGCTTTCCTTATAATCCGCCATTTACTTATACTCCCAGATACATTTTCACCCCCCTGAATATTTTATCATGAACAGTACCGGCCAAAAAGTAGATCCGAGGTTTCAATATCGATCTGCGAATCGTCAAACAAACCTATATAGCCAAGATCAATACTCCCCTGTATTTTTTTCATAGCGATCACAGCATTGATTCTATTATCTCTGCCGTCTCACCAACCAGGTCGTTACAGTTCTTTCCTTGCAGCCTTCTCTTCATGATCAGTTCGGCGCATCTGTCAT
>JAEEGJ010007903.1_pt1 | contig 29854 bp, 26 predicted proteins | sample 8958761 | NCBI WGS metagenome assembly JAEEGJ01 (sample SAMN16246546, study PRJNA631951) | gut metagenome | biome: gut microbiome; feature: rumen; material: RS-attached | host: Bos | place: Iran: Karaj | collected 2018-10
GCTCTAATCTCGCCCGCATAGCGGGTGGTTGTTAAAGCCGATGCTACGCATCGGCTTCTTACCTAAAGGACTTAATTAAAAACGTTCCACAAGTGGAACGTTTTTCGAATTCGAAATTTTTAAAATTTTAATTACTTCAGCACGGCGTTGGCACCGCTTACGGCACCATTGTGGTCAATGGAAATAACATAGCGGCCGCTCGGGAGCTGAGAGCCATTCCAGTTGATCGTGTTCACGCCAGCGACAGCATCATCAAGGCCAAGCTTTGCCACCTGTTCACCATCAGCGTTCATGATTGTCACAGCAACACGTCCTCTAGACTTGACTGCGAACGAAAGAGCCTTGCGGTTGAAGAGACGAAGGGTGGCGTCACCCTTGTGGATCGGAGTTGCCTTGGTGAACTTCGGAGAAGTCTTAGCCTTTTCCACATAAACACCATTGACATCAGCAGAAGCAAGAGCAACATCGTTCTTGACGAGGTTTCCGCGGCTAAGCACAGCAACAAACTGCTTGTCATTTTCGGTAGCGCTAGCAAACGTTTCGAGTTCCTGAACGTTCACGCGTTCCTTGTCGCCGTACCAGTTCTTGACAGCCTTGTTGTCCAAGTCCTTCACGGTAATCTGAGCGCGACGGATGACCGTAGAATAGGTTTCGCCATTGCTCGTATAAGTGATTTCGAGCGGCTTATTGACCTGGCCGCGGAGTTTCGACTTCGAAAATTCAATGTTCTGGCCCTTGAGGCTTACACCATCAACAGCGGTAATAACATCACCAGCGCGGAGATTGGTTTCTGCAGCCGGAGTGCCCGGAATGACTTCGGCCACATGGACGCCTTCGTTCACCTGATAAATGGTGATGCCAACGCCACCAAAGGATTCGTCGGCCATAAGCGGAGCTGTCATCATTGCAGCAATCAAAGAAGCCTTAACAAAACTATTCATAATAATCTCCTTAAATTTCACCTTTAATATATAATAAAATATTCTTTTATCAAACGGGTTCAAGCCGAAATATACTGAATAATACTGCTAAAACACCCCGAATAGCAACGGATGGGCATATAAGCGGTCTTTTCAGGCTTGTGCAAACCTACTTTTTAATGCAACGGACGGACATATATGTGCGGGAACTTAAAAGAGATGCCAGTTTATCGTCCTTTTTGACATCTGCACCGACTTGAATGGTGCTATACCAAAACATTTCTGCTTTTCCTGTGCCCAGATTAAGAGCTAAGCGATAGCCATCCCTTGTCGAGTTCATCCACAAGAAAGTCGCATAGCCCTGCCACGCCAATTCATAGGGATCGACGCCAGCCGGGATTCTTCCAGAAAGAATAAAGCTCATGCCGTAAGTATCCGGAGCGGAGTAAGAACTCCCCGTGCCGCCCAGTTGAGAATAAAGTTCTATAAAATCAGCAGGATTGTATCCGAGATCCTTGACATCGCTCGAATCGGGCAATATCCAGCCATCAGGGCAAACTTCGCCAGCGACATCGAAACTGTAGAAGCGGCCTACATTTTTGCAATCGTCTTCCAAGCAAGCAGTCGGCTTGTCATAATCGGCAACAAATGGGCCTTCGTACTTCATATTCTCAGCCATCCAAGTTTTGCCCTTGAACACGACGGTCCGGTAAACATGATGGTCGCGCGGGTCTTCGAATCGTCCATACTCAATATCGGGATTGAAATAGTATTCAGCTGGATAATCCGTATGCCACTCGTATGTGGGGCGCCAAGTTTTATTATAGCAGATATATTCGGTAAACTTCGTATTAACTTTTTCGTTAATGAGCTTGACGCGTTCATTGTCCGTATCGCAGGGCATATTGAAAAATTCGGTCCATTTTCCATCATGGCACACATAATATAAGTTCGGGTCCTTGGGACTTTGGTATGTAGCGCCTTCAGCATCGCAATCGGCTTTAGCAGTTTCGAAATCCTTTTGCTGCGCATAGTCCCAGCCCTTGTCAAAGCAAGGAGCGTTATGCGTGTACACATCGTAATGCCTACAGAAAGATTCCGTTCGGCACACATAAGTGACATTCGGCCTGTTCGGGCTCTCGAAGAGTTTGCCGTGCTTATCGCAAGGGACATCAAAAGTTTCGGCATCAATCGTTTCTACTTTACGCCAACCCCAACGCAAGCTGCACACGAATGAACTGTCAACTCGCTTCGAATAAACAACATACTTGCCTTCGCGATCACACGGAGTTCCGTATGTTTCGATTTCCATGTGCGTCGGGGCAGCCCAGCCATCGATCCTGCAAATAAACGGAGACAAATCCATTTCGCCGTAAATCGTCTTCGACCAGATTATCGTATCGCGAATGGAAATATCGCAAATCGGGAGATTCATGCACTTGCGCTTTGTCTCGTTGACAATAACACTAGGAATCGGACGCCTCGTACCATCATAACAACCCGTCGATACATAAGCACTGTTGTCGTACAAGGCATAGTCAGGGAAATCGCTGTTTTCGCCATACAACGAAATGCCATCAATTCTTTTTTCTCTAAAGTAAACCAGCCCAGAGAAATTGCAGTAATGCTTCGGCTGAAGCGCGCCATTTTCTGTAAAGTAATTCTTCACGTCCTTGAAGAATTCGCTCTTGGTCGTTCCGCCAAAAATATCATCAAGCGCATAGTTGATTGCTTCGGTCGAATTTTCCGGCCTTGCACGGAGAACGGAATCGATGCCAAGAGCAACAAAGAGTTCAGACTTCGCCTTAGCCCCGGCTTGCTCCGGTGTATTCCCGAATTCCGTAAGCTTTTTTATTCGACCTTCAAGGACGCTGTCGAGAGTAATCAGACTCGGCAGATTCCGGACAATCTCAGTTGTATCGGAAGGGAAATCATTCCTGGCATACCTAGACCAACTGCTAGCACCGTCCCCAACACAACCACCGCCATAATTCTGGAATCCGGCATTTTCACCAGCACTTGAACTAGAACCAGCGTTTATTATTAAGTTGCTAGAACTCGACACAACAAAATTTGAATTTGAAGAAGGATTATCTTTTATAGCGGACTCGCCGTTCATACTATCCGACGACTGTCCATCAAAACTCAAAGAGCTCCCCTCCTGAGCAATAACATCATCGCCGTTCACATCCGCAATGTTTTCTGACTCGGAGCAAGCAAATAACGCAGCCACCGAAAGCAGAAACGCAAATTTCCTCATCAATCCTCCTTCTACGCCACAGCACCCCTAAACAAACTCGTTGCTAAAATACATTCTTACAATTAGGCAAAATCAAAAAAAAACATAGTTACCAAAATAACCGTTGTGAACAACACATTTTATACAAAAAGAGCGCGCCCCCAAAATAAACACCCCCAAGGCCCATATAAACAAGCAACCAAGCCGCTTGACACACTGCACAAATGTATCTAAATTCTATAAAAATAAAATACAAAAGTACCCAATGCAGACACCGCTCCAAATATTAAAATCCGTTTTCGGCTATAATTCTTTCCGACCGCAGCAAGAAGAAATCATCAACCACATCCTATCACGGAAAGACGCGCTCGTACTGATGCCCACAGGTGGCGGCAAGTCGCTTTGCTACCAAATTCCAGCATTGGCATTTGACGGGACAACGGTGGTCATATCACCGCTCATTTCGTTAATGAAAGACCAAGTCGATGCGCTCAACGCCAGCGGAATCGCAGCGGCAGCCCTCAACAGCACCAATTCCGAAGACGAAAACTTCGATATTCGAGCAAGGGCTCAATCCGGAGAATTGAAGATTCTCTACATTTCGCCGGAACGCCTGCAAAGGGAAATTCCATGGCTGCAACGGATAAACATCCCCTTGTTCGCCATCGACGAAGCGCACTGCATATCGCAATGGGGCCACGATTTTCGCCCAGAATACACGCAACTCGGTTGTTTGCACCAGAAGTTTCCTAAAGCCACCATCATGGCCTTAACGGCAACCGCCGACAAGCTGACAAAAGAAGATATCATTAATCAACTGGGATTGATTTCGCACAAAGTCTTTATCAGTTCGTTCGACAGGCCGAATTTGAGTCTCGATGTCAAGCGCGGCTATTCCGGGCAAGAAAAAATAAAGGCTATTTTATCCATAATATCAAAGCACAAAGGCGATTCCGGCATTGTTTATTGCCTATCGCGAAAGAACACCGAAAAAGTCGCCGACGAGTTATGCGCCAATAAAATATTGGCAAGAGCGTACCATGCGGGAATGACCGCAGAAGAACGCAACGCCGTCCAGGAAGATTTTATCAACGATAAAATCGATGTCGTTTGCGCCACCATCGCATTCGGCATGGGCATCGACAAAAGCAACGTTCGGTACGTTATCCACTACAATCTTCCCAAGAGCATCGAAAGTTTTTACCAAGAAATCGGCCGTGCGGGGCGCGACGGGCTCGCCTCGGAAACAGTGCTGTTCTACAATTTTCAGGACATCATCACACTGCGCAATTTTGTAAACGAAAGCGGGCAAAAAGAAATCAATTCCGAAAAGCTCGACCGCATGCAAGAATACGCTGAATCGCTAATTTGCCGCCGTCGAATTTTACTCAATTACTTTGGCGAAAGCAGCAATGGCAATTGCGGGAACTGCGACATTTGCCGAAAACCGCCCCAACGTTTTAACGGAACTATCCTCGTGCAAAAAGCGCTCTCGGCCATAAAGAGAACGAATGAGAAAATCGGATTTTCGATGACCGCACAAATCCTCAAAGGCTTTAGCAGCGAAGAGATTGTGCAAAACGGTTACGACAAAATCAAAACTTTCGGAGTCGGCGCAGGCACCACGCTAAAGCATTGGCACGACTACCTTTTGCAAATGCTGCATTTGGGGTATATCGAAATTGCCTACAACGAAGGGAACCACTTAAAAATCACGCCGAGCGGAAACGCCGTACTATTCGGGAAAGAACGTGCCGAATTAGCCATTCCCGTTGAAAAAGAAACGGAAAAAGCAACCCGAACCACAAAAGCCAAAAGCAAACAAAAATACGACAACAGCAAAAACTTCACGATTGAATCTGATGACAATAACGATTTATTTGAAGTTCTACGCAAAGTGCGCAGGCAAATTGCCGAAGAGAACAACTGGCCCGCATACGTCGTACTTTCTGACAAGACCTTAAGAGAAATAGTTTCAACGCCTCCCCTATCTATCGACGACCTGCACTACATTTACGGATTCGGCGAAAAGAAAATCGAATTGTTCGGGCAACGTTTCGTCGACGCCGTGAGGGTTTATTTGAGGCAGTAATCTTTACTCCTTAACGCAACGAATTGGGACTAGCTCATCCAAGTCCACATAATAGAAGCCCTTGTCATTCGGGCCAAATCCAAAAGCCCAAATGTCTCCGGGATTTCGATAATTATAAGCCCAATACCTAGTATTTGTCGGACCGCTTTCCGTGTTCGGCTTTTTGCTAGTGCCTAAAGGCAAGAATGAAGTTCCCTTCTCATTGCATTCAAACCCACTACAGATAGAGCCTATATGAGACACGAATTGTTCATAATAGCAGTTTTGCAAAAACATGGACAGACGGTCGTATTCACGAGTTTCCAAAGAATTGACATCGGCAGAATCAGGTAATTTCCAGCCAGCAGGGCAAGCGGTTTTAGCGGCATCCATCGAATAGAATCGTCCTGCAATTTCGCAGCCTTCTTCGACAGGAATACTTTGTGCAGGATCAGGCGTTACGTATCTCAGGTTTTCAGCCATCCAAGTGACGCCATTGAATTCTACCGTCCTATAAACTTCACCATCGCGTTCATCTTTCAACGTTCCATAATCAATATCTGGATTTAAGTAATACTCCTTCGGGAAATCGCAACTCCATTTGCTGGATTGATGCCACTTGCCGTTATAGCAGATATAGTCATACGATCCACCTTTCCAATCCTTGATTCTCTTGTTGTCCGTATCGCAAGGAGCATCGTAAAAATCCGCCCAGGCATTTTGATAGCAAACATAAGACATATTCGAATCAAGGATGCCCTTGATCGTTTTGCCCTCCACATCGCAAGCTCTGTCGCCAATGTCGGATTCCCTCTGGGTTGCGGTATCCCAGCCCGTATCGCGGCAGATATAAAAGATTTTCCCCTTATAATCTCTGGTTTCGCTATCGATCATTTTGCCGATGCGGTCACAAGGAACATTCGTTGTCTTGATTTCAAACTGAGTTGCAATTTTCCATTTTGAATCTTTGCACAAATAAAACCTGGTAGAATCCGTCGGGCTCGGCAATAGCATTGTTGAATCGCCACAGGGAATGTCCTGCGTTTCGTAATCCAACTTTGTCGCAATATTCCAGCCATCCGTTTTGCAAATGTAGTACCGTTCTTTTAAAGACGAGCTCTTGAACACTTTACCGATTTTATCACAGGGAACATCCTTGGTATCATCCTCGTAATTCACCAGAAGCGTCCATCCCATTGTACCGCAGTAATAAAGCGAATCGCTAATGACATTCGCTAAACCGGCGCGCCTCACAGAACCGAACAAGTCCGCATTGCAATAAGGGAGCCCGATGCATCTGCGATAAACATTGCCAATGATAAGCGTAGGAGCAACTTCTTCGTTACCAGAGTGGAAACATCCTCGCGAAGCAAGATTTCTCACCCATTCTCTTAATTTTTCATAAGGAGTGTAATATTTTTCTTCATTGCTCGCGCCCCAGCCCCGATTCATATTCCAAGTCGCATTCCAAATTCCGCAATATTCAGAACGATCGAGCGTTCCTTTTTCAGAAAACAATTGAGCAACGCTATAAAGCGTGACCGTATCATAACTAAAGATCAGGTTTAACGCATCTTCGACTTCGGCTCTTACAAAAGTGAATTCGCTAAACAAGGAATCCAGTCCCAAGACTGTTACAAATTCCCTCTTGGCAGTCTTTTCGGCATCCTCCGCAGGGACCCCATCCGAGACGAGTTTTGCAGTTCGGCCTTCAACAATCAACCTGTAAGGATAAATGTAATTTCCAGGAAGGGGTTGATCAGAAGGACGGAATCCGCCACCCCCATCAGAAGCCGCAACCGCACTAAATGCAGCGCCACATCCACCGCCAGAGCCAGGCACACCAATATCTAGAAAGTCTAAATAATACGAGCTAGAGGAAGTTTGCGTTTCATTGCCGCTGGACAAAACCGCCGTAACGGAAGAACTAGACGAAACGTTTTCTTTTGAACCGCTGGATTCAACCACACTTGAAGAAAGAGCTTCACCCGTCACCGAAGAACTTTCATCTATGCTCGACGAGCTCTCTTCTATGGCAACAACGTCCCCGTTATCAACATCCGCGATTTTTTCCGATTCCGAGCAAGCAATCAACGCCACAGCCAACAACGGAAATGCAAAATTTTTCATTTATCCCCCTTCTTATCCCAACACTCCAAAAACTCTGATGCTCACCTTTAAAAATACACTCAAATTATTTGGAATATTTGCAAAAAATCTCAACGCCCTGAATAAACGTTGAGAGTTACGCATTTTCACAAAGCGGCGAAACCAGCTAAAAAAAGGCAAATTTTTAAAAGTTCAACTTCACAAAAGACTCGTAATGATCGCTTGTGTAGTAAATGTTGCAACCGCTAGTATAAACTAAACGTCTGGGACCTCGGTTCGTTTCAAAATAGTCTACATCAGCTTCGCGATAATCGCCCGAAGGCAATTTTCCCTCGCGGTTGCTAAAACGATCACCGCCAATCATCACGCCGAGAGTCCTCAACGGATTGAAATTCCAGCGTTCAAAACGTTTTCCCGTCTTGGATTCGTACATGCGGATGCCTTCGCTCTTGCTGACGTAATTCGACGGCAAATAGCCATTATCGCAAATGAAACGAGCCACTTCATCTTTCGACGTGTACTTTGAATCGCTCACGCTCGTCCGTGTTGCGATAACACTCGGCTGTGGAGAAGACGACCCCTGTTTACCGATAAGGGTGTAAATGCCAGAAATAATCGCCAAGACAATGCACAAATTGAACATGAACTTGCGCAAAGTCTTATTTTTGCGAGGGCGAGCAAAATGCGTTTGACGAGGACGCGAATTTTCAAGAGTCGAGACGCCTTCGATTAGCCCCTTCTCGATTCGCAGCCCCTTTTCACCCTTTCCAAACGAAGAAACGACAATCGTATCGCCTACGCGAGGTGCTCGGGACGGACGCCCAAGCGCACTCACATGCACAAAATACTTGATTCCGTTTGCCGTTGCAAAACCGAACCCCTTTTCGTTATTCCACTGTATTATCGTCGCTTTATTTGTAATAGTCATGTTAGAAAGATAGGTATTATTAAAAGGATTTTTGTGTTTTTAAGGCAAGGCAGCCGCGAAAATCCCCCTAAGACCGCAAAAATTCCAAGATTCGTCACCGCAATTCCGAGATTCGCCGCCAGCCCAAAAGATTGCAAAGTAGCATTTTGTGGTGTAAAAAAGTATTGAAAAGTAGTATTTTAAGGTTCAAAATTATATTGAAAAGTAGCATTTCTATTGCCAAAACGGATTGAAAAGTGTAATTTTAATGGTAGAAAAGGTATTGAAAAGTAGCATAGCAGGCGAAATTCGTTTAAAAAAGGCAAAAATTATGCTTTACCGAAAGATACAAGAACGGATTGACGAATACTTCTCTAACGGCTCCAACAAGGTGCTAGTTATCGACGGCGCCCGCCAGATAGGAAAATCGTTCATTATCCGCTACATGGGTCAAAAGCATTTCCGCAATTATATAGAGTTGAACCTGCTAGAAGATTCACTCAACAAGCGCCTTTTTGCAGACATTCAAAACACCGAAGATTTCTATCTGCGCCTCAGCATGTTCGCTGGCGATAAAATGGGCGATAACCAAAACACACTCGTATTCCTCGACGAAATCCAGGAATGCCAGCGCCTACTTACCCTGCTCAAATTTTTAAAGCAAGAAGACCGATTCACCTACATCGCCAGCGGCTCACTCCTTGGCGTAGCCTTGTCAAAGACATCATCCATCCCGATGGGGAGCATTGAAACGGTACACATGTACCCGCTGGATTTCGAAGAATTTCTAATCGCAAACGGATTCAATGAGTTCGCCATCAGCGGATTGAAAAATCGTTTTTTGAGCAAACAAGCGCTTGACAACGCAATGCACGAAAAGGTGATGGACTTGTTCAAAAAATTCCTGCTCGTCGGCGGCATGCCGGATGCAGTGAACATGTACGTTCAAGAAAAGAACATCGTCAAAATTCGCAAAATCCAAGACGACATTCACAATTTTTACGCAGCAGACGCAAGCAAATACGACGACCAAAACAGGCTAAAAATTCACAAGATTTACGACTTAATTCCGTCGATGATGGGGAACAAGAAAAAGCGACTTGTCGCGAACAAGATTGAGTCCAAAAAAGTTAAGCTCGATAAATACGAGGACGAATTTGAATATTTGACCAACGCTGGCGTGGCACTAGAAGTGTCCGCGATTACAGACGTCAAATTTCCGTTGGTGCAATCAACGACCAAGAATCTGTTAAAGCTCTACCTCAACGATGTCGGAATTTTAACAGGAATCCTTTACGGAAACAACATCAACGCCGTAATGGGAGATGTTTCGAGCATAAATCTCGGAGCCGTTTACGAGACTGTGGTCGCCAGCGAGCTAAATGCCCACGGTAAAAAGCTGTACTATTACGACAACCGCCTAAAAGGCGAAGTTGATTTTCTAATTGACGATTTCGACACCCTATCCGTCGTTCCTATTGAAGTCAAATCCGGTCGTGATTACAAAATTCACAGTGCACTCAACAATCTGCAAAAAACCAGCAGCGTTCAAAAGGGAATCGTTCTTTCAAACAGCCCTGAAATAACGCAAAAGGGAAACACGTTGTATTTGCCAGTGTACTACGTGATGTTTTTGTGAAGGCTATTTTTCACCTCCGTTACTCTTTTACACAACGAATCGGTAAAAAGTAGCTATCACTTGCATTCTTATATGATATTAAGGTATTGTGAAAGTGCATTTGCTTAACGTCTTTCACATTACGATCACCATAAACCCAGTAATGGCTCATACCCAAAGCATTCATTTTTCCAGACGCAACATCATAAACACCAAGAGCCAAAATAGAGGTTCCATACGTATTGCAACCATACCCATTACAGTGATTACCAATTTCACTCTCAAATTGCTCTAAATACGCACTCATCATATACCCGCTAAGTTTATCAAAGTCAGAAGGAAAGAACGCATTTAAATCAGTTGTATCAGGGAGTCTCCAACCTGCAGGGCAAGCATTCTGTGCTGCACTAGCCGAATAGAATCTTCCAGCAATTTCACAGTTGTCATAAAATGGCACACTTTGAGAAACATCCGTTACCAGCCTCAAGTTTTCAGCCATCCAAATTCTACCATTTAAATCAATTTATCTTATGAAATTTCTGCGAGACTTTTTCGTTATGAGCTTTTTTCTCGTCATCACTCAATTGAGTATAAGGCAATAATTTTCTATACCAAGAATCGATCGTTTCCGCACTATAAAACACCTTTTCAGCCATCATTTTCTTAACTAAATCCGTTTCCAAATTATAGACTTCATAAATTGACATCAACGATGTATTCTCGGGAACAGCCTTTAGCTTTGCCTTAACACCAAAAACAATTATGCTAAATACGCGAAACTGATATTTATTTAGCATGCTGTCCAAACAACTTTACTTACTTCATCCTCACCTATTTTCCCAGCCATTTCTGTAGCCGATGGAATTTGCCCCACAACATCTTCGTAGGTTGCGGGATATACATGAAGCGGATCTTTTACAGGAGCTTTTTCTGATTGAGTTGTTTCTTCAGAAAACAACGAATTTTTCGAACCTTCTATATTCTCTGCAGAAGGACTACTACACGATTCCGCAGAGTTCTTTTTTTCAAGAGATTTATTTTCAGAACTAGAATCTACGCTTTCTACTTTTGCAAATAAAAAGAGAATTACAACAATAAAAACAATAATTCCAGCAATTATGAAAAATTTTGCACCATGGAAAGACCGATTGATATTATCGCTACAAGAACTAATATCGGAATAATACCAGATACAAAGTTGCCCGCAAAATCTGTTGCGGCTTTTGCCATTACGTCGTTTGTACCATTTGCAACAGCATTTACTGACAGCAACAGCAATAACGAAATAAGACTTTGAAAGACTCTACTCATACTTTTTCTCTCAAAAAAATAATGAATCTATCGGCTTTCTTGAATCACAATTTTGCCGGAGCCACTTTCATTAATAATAATTCCTGTAGCTTTGCCGTCTTGAATCTTTTTAGCACGACTTTCACTCACATAATTGAATGAGCCTCGTATATTTTGAACCCCTCGTGTTGGCTTAAATTCAAATTCACCATTCTGTTTGCGATATTCAAAGCCATTCGATTATACCAATAAAGACTGGGCAACAATTCCGAAGATTTCCATTCACTCCACTCTTCGCCCACATTTCGTGTACGGAATGAATTTCCTTCAACCCAAACAGTTCCTTTAACATCGATACCATTCAAACGATCCGCTTGAGAATAAACAGTTTGTTGCGTGTAATCAACACGACATTGGTCAATTTCATATTCAACATCCACATTGCGAGTTATCTCTATATAATAGCACCGCTTATTTTTTACAACGATTTTATCACCATACATTTTATCCAAGGTTTTAGCAAGCGTTATTCCATGCTTATCCTTAACTTGCAAAAGGAATGGACGATACTGCAAATCGTAGGCAAAGGCAACAGAAACCGTAAAAATAGAAATAACAAATACATTTTTTATATTATACATCATACAACTTTTCCAATTTTTCACATATTTCTGTTTGAGTTCTTTCTGATAAAATATTCTTTTCAGGAAAATTTCCCAATTCATCCGTTAAATACTGAATGAACCAAACTGGTACACTTGGATTATTCAAACGACAAGAAACATCCGCATTTGCCATAACAACAATCGGGCAAACCCATTTTCTTTCATTATTTCTAATAAAATCAGCTTGAAGATATTCAGCAAGCCTTGCCGCATTTTTCTTTGCTTGAGCAGTCGGATTATCCTCAATTTTTTTTCTCCTTTTCCCCAAAAGGAAGGACCAATCATCACCACTATTTTCGTATTCTCCACTATAATTTTTTATTTCAAAAACAAACACACCCTGAGGGGATACAAGAACAATATCTATATCGCCCTTTTTATCTGGTAAAACCAAATTTCTAAACGCATGACAAGATCCATCCAAAGCTTCTCGCATTTTATCAATAACTTTGTCTTCACCAGCTCTACCTTTTTTGTGATTACTTATTTGTAATCCAATTTCATCAAATTTTCGTTCAGCGGTATGTTTCAAAATAAAATTTCCCACAAAAAAAGAAATAGCAATCACAACAGCAATAAATAAAACACCTATAAATTTTGTTTTCATAATAAAATCAATAAGCACAGGAATAGCTCCCGTCATATACATATAAATCACATCAGCAATAAACAATACGGCACAAACGGCAATTATCGCCCCCCAAATACCACCTTGCCAAAAAGAAAGTCTTTCAATTTGAGTTTCCATATAACTCCTATTAGCCGTAACTTTAAGAGCACCTTTCGGTTCACACATTTTTTCTTTTTCCAATCCAAGCAGGGAACAAAGAATAATATGAGATGCTACGCGAACCTGTTCATCCCAAGCATTTTCTAAAGCATACGCTAAATCTGATTTTGTAATATCACGATCATCCACCAACCTCCCCATTGAACACCCATTTTTGCCAACACGCTTACTAAAAGGCCAAATAACGGCCCTAGCTTCATCAATATTTTTCGGAATTTTACCCTTTTCAATAGAAACTTTTGAGATTTTCTGTTTTTGTTTTAATAGAACAGAACATGCATTTTTGATATCTGGATCATAAGCATTATTAGCTCCCCAATTTAAACGGCGTGCATTCAAATAACCACAATCAAACAATTCACCCATCGGTTTATGATATGTTCTCAACCAATAGACGTTTCGAGCCTGTTCTAAAGTCATATCAGCCATTTTAATCATCCTTAATAAAAAACATACACATATTCAAACTAAGCATCAATAATACCCATTGTTATTTCCTCAATTGCTCTTTTTTATAAACACCTTTTACGCTGCACTTATCAGCAGAATATGTACCAAGAGAAAGTCCTCGACCTATACAATTCGCGATAAGTCCATCGCCTTTACGAACTTCATTTAATTTTTTTGATTGTTTATTAGGGAATTTCAATTCTATTTCAGTAACCTTACTACCTAAATTGAAAATATTTATCCCGCCAAGCCCTTCAAACTTAACAACATAATCACCCCAAAAATCTTTTTCAACAGACCGAACAGGGCCTCCTATAGACAATCGTTTACCATCAAAAGTATCATCAGCTACAACCTCATTCTGATTATAAGTATCAACGATTTCTCGCGTACTAGCTAATTTTCCAGTATCCTTTTTTCGATTATCAACGAAATCAAAGCCCGCTGAAACAAGAAGTTTAATTGCAACAACAAAATATATAAGAGCAAAAAAACTATTCAATCCATTTGCTACAGGAGATGACTCCTTATTTTTAAAAAAGCTCCCATCATTAATGTTTATCAAATCGCCAAATACCCAAAAGCATAACACAGCAAATATCAACGAAGATACAATATAATAATCATTTTTATTCAATAGAAACGCGAAAGAAAACAAGCCGCATTTTATCCAACCAGAATTTTTACTACCCCAATTAAAACCATGCCATCCACCTAATCCAAACACCCCAGCAACAATTGTTGCTGAAGTTCTACTTATCTTGGGCCCATTTGCAATTGGAGGCATAATTCGTTCATGAAAATCTGTTTTATTTTCTTTTGAAATAGATTCTTCAGCATCTTCTTTCGGCGGTACAAAACCATTTTCCTTTTCTCTCAACCACTTATTTGCCAAATCAGCCATAACCTTGACGGCTTCTTTTTCACAATTGTCAACAACAATCAATCGGCTACCCAAATCGATTGATATTTTTCCCAATAGAAATCCTTGCGAAGCAGAAATAGCTTGAACTTTATCTAATCGAATTGTTTGTGTATCTATAGACGATGTAAGCAAAGCAGCATCCATAAATAAAAAACGTTCAGAAGTCAAAACAACAAGCCATGTATTTACACCAGAGTCTGAAAAATTTGACATTCCCGTTTGCTTCATCAAGCCGGATGCTAAAGCAAAAACAACCTCACCAGATTCAAGATATTTTGGTAAAGCCTCGAATTCTTTATTTGTGCCGAAAGAATCAAAATGTACTCCGTTCAATTCGCAAATACCACGCCAATCCGCTTTTTCGGTCAATGATCTGTAACGAGCGTAATCAAACATGTCTATCTCCGTTCTTTTTTTGTAAAGATATACTTTACCATAAAGCAAAGCAACCTTTTAATAAAAAAGCGTTCCAAAAAGGAACGTTTTTTGAGCATTAGACGGCATGGATTCCCTCCGCTTCGCTTCGAGAATGACTGCAGAGAAACCCTTCGGCCTCAAGAATGCTTAAGCTCCAGTCACGAGAATGGCAAAAAAAATTTCCCGGTCACAGGGCCGGGAATGACACGCTAAAAATCTTGCACAGGCTCATTCGCGATGCGCAGGATGACATGTTATGCTTTACGCGCGGTACTCATTTATTCCATCATTTCGCGGGATTCTTCGTAAGACGGGCGGCTGTCTTCGTAGTCCTTGAGGCTCTTGTCGCCTGGAACAACGATAAGGCCGAGCGTCACGGGTTCACCCTTCAGGTTGATGTAAGCTTCCAAATAAAGTGTTGTGGAGAGTCGAATCAGGCGAAGGTCCATCATCGTACCGCCCTTATGAATGCTCATCGGATTGCGATTGAAGAAGAGGAACTTTTTGTTGATGTATTCAAAGCGGTCTTTTTCGTAGTTGATAGACCATTCGGTATCGCCATCGTTTTCTTGGCGGTAGGTGCAACGGTCATTATCGATATCGCATTCGAAGCTGGCGCTTTCTTGATAGCGTTTGTTCCATTCGCGGCTGAAGGCGCAAGACTGCACGCGGGAACCGCCATTACGATTCTTGTTCAACTGGTCATTGATAACAACGTAGTCCATCTTCAAGTTCTTGACTTGATTATAGACGTTCATGAGGATGATGTAGGCTTCGATATCTTTAGGGCATTTACCGGTGAGGTTCACGTCTTCGTGGGCCTTCAAGAGAGTTTGTTGCAAATCGATATCGATTGCGTCCGGAATTTCGCTCTTCTTGATTTTTTCAAGAGTTTCCTTGGGCGGGACATGGATAATCTTGTCGCCTTTTTTGATAGCGTAGCCGAGCTGGTCGCGAACGTAATCCAAGCACTGTTGCACGTGAATATGCACGGTATTCGAGCCTGCCGAAACAAAGTCCGCACCTATGCGCACGTTCCATTCATCAGCTGTATTTTTGGCATCCTTATCGAGTTCACAGAACGGATCTTCGCGAGTACCATCCACAAAAATCAAGCTGACATGGAGCTTAGTCACAAGAGATTCTTCTTTGTTGATGGCGCTGCCCAAACTCCAGAAATTCGGATTCAGGCGGAGCACTTCGGCAAAGGCCTTGTCGCCATCGAAAGCGGGTAACAAAGAATCGTTTCGAGCATTTTTTTCTTGCAAAAGTTCAGAATAAGACGTTTTAACATCCATATTGTCGAACGAATTGCGGGCAACAGCCGAAAAAGCATTTGTCGCCAACATCGAACACGCAAAAAACACTGTCAAGTGCAATTTTGAAAACATTTCCCTCTCCTATTTTTTAATAATCTTTTTTACAGCAAAATTGAGCAGATACAGAACGACTCCGCCTGCAATAATCGTTGGCCCCACAACAAAATTAAACTGGCACGCAACCAAAAGTCCGAGCACCACAAGCACAAGCGATACCAAAACCGAAATCACCATCATCTGCAGCAAATTTTTGGCATAGCATTCCGCAATATACGCAGGAATTGTCAAAAGCGCAATCACGAGAATCATGCCCACCGCCTGCACGGCAATCACAACCGTAAGGGCGATGAGCGCAATCAAAAGCATGTAGTAATTCAGCACCGGAATGCCACGGACGCGCGCAAATTCCGGGTCATACGAAATCGAAAGAAAGTTGCGGTAGCAAATGGAAACCGACGTAAGGATAAACACGAGCAATGCGCCCATCCACCAAAGAAGTTCCGTCGGCACTGTCAACAGACTACCGAACAAAAAGCTCATCATTTCGCCACTGTAGCCTGGAGTCAAATCCGTGAGAATCACGCCAAGCGCCATGCCTGCGGCCCAGATAATCCCGATAAACGTGTCGGCATGTTTGCGGTCGCGCCACGTGAGCATTCCCATGAGCATCGCGCAGGCCAAAGCAAATCCAAGCGCGCCAAGCATCGGCGAAAAACCTATAAAGCAGGCCAGCCCCACCCCACCAAACGAAGCATGCGCCACGCCGCCCGAAAGCGAAACAAGGCGATTTACGACGACGTACGTTCCCATAACACCGCAAGCAATGGCCACAAGCACCGCTGCAATCAGGGCGTTCTGCATAAAATCCATGGAAAGTAAATCGAGCATTTTTAGGGATTAGGTTTTAGGGGTTAGTAACTCTTTTAAATTTAGTAAATGTGGAATGTGAAAATCCACCCAATCGGGCGCTTGTACGTTCGGATTCACAAGAATCGTCGTCCAACCGCGTTCATGAGCGGGTTCCAAATTGCGGAGCGAGTCTTCTAGCAGCACAATTTGAGACTTATCCTTAGCGTCTTTTTCCAAAACGCCTCGCGCCACAAGCCAATTTTCAATTTTTTCGTAGGCGCTTGCGTGCGGTTTTCCTTCCCAATCCATTAGCTTGAGGTCAAAAACATCTTCAATTGCAGGCGCAATTTCCATGCGGGCCATACCGGCGCGGCTCCAATCCCCTCGCCCATTCGTAAACACAAAGCGATGCCCCGCAAGCGATTTGAGCAAAGCAAATTTTTCGGGCGATACTTTTGGGTAAACTAAGTACTCCGGTTCATGGATAAAGTCAAAGAAATCATCGGGCGCAGTTCCGTTCATCGCCATGAGTCCCGAAAGCGTCGTACCAAAACGATGCAGATAATCCTTGCGGATTTCCGTTGCGCTTTCGAACGTTCCGCCGACAGTCTTTTGGACAAATTCAGCAATGCGATGGTCCAATGAATTTAAAACAAAACGTTCCTCTTCGCCGTAAAGCGTGAGGTCGTAATCGAACAACCAAATTTTTGAAGAATCGTTTTGTATGCCGTCGTTCAACGCACGCACCATTAGTAGCCCATTGCAAGGCCGCCAATTTGGCGAGCCAAATACGTGGCATAATTGTCCGTCATACCGCTCACAAAGTCGAGCACCTGGTGGTAAGCTTCGGCGGTCGTCACACTTTGACCAATTTTTGCCTGCCCAATCAGGCGCACAATTCTATTCGCGCGGTACGAGTTACGACCATTTTGGCGGTAATCGTAAACACCGTTGATAAACGCATCGAGCACAGTGCTCAGCGTCGTGTAGCTACCGACTTCAAGTTCGGTCTTGCGGCGGTCCGGGTAAATGCGTTCAACGCCCAAGCGCTTTGCAATGCGAATGCCTTCCATCGTATCGGAACGGGAAAGATCAATCAAGTGCTTGTCAAGCGAACCTTCCATAATGCGATCGTAATGCTTCACGAAAAGCACAGCCACGTCATCAATCAAGTTCTGGATAGCGCGCCCGCGAATGCTGCTGAGGAAGTCTCTAAAGTTCTGGCCGTTTTCTTCGAATTCACGGTCGATATCCACCTCCGGGCCGCACAAGAAACTGAACATGTTGCGCACATCGCCGAACGTGAGAATGCCAAGTTCAATCGCATCTTCGACATCGAGAATCGAATAGCAAATATCGTCAGCGGCTTCCATCAAGTACACCAGCGGATGACGCGCCCACACGCCGTTTTCAATTTCCGGGATGCCAAGGATTTCCGCCGTTTCGCGGTAAAGTTCCGCTTCGGTGCGGAACAAGCTCGTGGGGCAACCGTAATAGGCAAGGCGCGGGTACTTGATCATCGAGCCAATCGTCGCATACGTGAGGCGCATGCCGCCATCGAGGAAGTGGTATTCCAGCTTGCTCAAAATGCGATGGCCTTGAGCGTTACCATCAAAATTTTCGAAGTCCGCAATTTCCTTGTCGTTCATTTCGGACATCGGTGCGGAATGACGATTCTTGCGGAACCATTCGCGGATTGCAGCTTCGCCTGCATGGCCAAACGGCGGGTTTCCAATATCGTGCGCCAAGCATGCCGACTGCACAATCGTTCCGAACTGGTATTCGTTCACATACTTCGGCAAATGCTTTTTAATCAAGTGATACACCGTAATCGCAAGGCTACGCCCAACGCTCGAAACTTCGAGACTGTGCGTCAAGCGGCTGTGAACGTGGTCATTCACCGAGAACGGATGTACCTGAGTCTTGCGACCTAAGCGACGGAATGCGGTAGAAAAAACAATGCGGTCGTAATCGCGATGGAAGTCAGAACGGTTCGGATCCGGATCGGCCGGGTGACCGTAACGCGTTGCAGAAAGAAGCGTATCCCATTGAAGCATGGTGAAAATATAGAAAATAAAATTTAACTGGATCCTTCACGCGTTGCGTTCAGGATGACGGCCTTTAAGCACTAGCAAATAGCTTCGACCCAGACGAATTTGGAAGCGTCAAGTTTTTGTTCGCCGTCAAAGCGATAGGCTACAAGGCGCCCGTCACCGCGATAGCCGGCAACGCTGTAATCCAAGCAACAAACGTTATTACGAATAAGTTCAGGGAATCCCGTCAGCCAGTAATGGCCAAAGAAAACAGGGCGTTCATTTTCACGATAGAAATCGAGTTCATGGATTTCTTGCGGCACTTCAACCGGAGGTAATTCCACGCCCGGCTGGAAACTGAGTTCCTGCAAGTTTGCATTTTTCGGATCAATCCACCAGCGCAAACGCGTACGTTTACGGAGTACACCTTCGGCATCTCGGAACGTGAGACCATCCGGCAAATCCAATTCCGGACCTTTTAACAACAAACTCAGCGGATAGTAAAGCGAATCATCGTATTCGTTATATTGGTCATTGGCACGTGCAATCAGTTCGTCAAAATTGCCATCCGTAAAAGCACGAAGATTCAAATCTTTGAGAATTTGTACGCCATGCAAATCAAAGCAGGCATGTTGCGCGCGGAACGTTTCCGTTTCCAAGTAAAACGGGAGTGTTTTCAAGAAGTCGAGCATTTCGGCGAACTCGGTTTTGCGCCCGCGATAACTCTCGACAGTCTTCACATGGATCGCTACTTTGTTAAAAGTATGTTCGCGCAAGAACCCACCATGAATAGCATCAATGTGGTGGCCTCCGAGCCCGTTCTCGTGCCAAAAACTCAGCGCATTAAATTCGTGATTGCCCATGAGCGCTACGGCAGACCCCGCATCACGCATGGCGCGCACAAGGTTGACCGTTTCGCAAACTTGATTCCCGCGGTCGATGTAATCCCCTAAAAATACGACCGTTCGAGCATTACCCGGAAAGCGATAGGCGCCCCCCTGCTCTTGGTAGCCTAACTTTTTAAGGAGCACCACGAGTTCATCGTAGTGCCCATGAATATCGCCTATAAAGTCGATACTAGAGTTCATCACACCGCAATCGGAGCCTTGATGGTCGGCCACGGATCGTAATCGACGAGTTCAAAATCTTCGAACTTGAATTCGAACAAATCCTTGACATCTGGATTCATCTTCATTGTCGGGAGCGCACGCGGTGTACGCGAGAGCTGTTCACGAGCCTGATCGAAATGATTGCTGTACAAATGCAAGTCGCCAAACGTATGGACAAATTCACCCGCTTCGTAACCGCAGACCTGAGCAAGCATCATCGTCAACAGCGAGTAGGATGCGATATTGAACGGCACACCGAGGAACATATCGGCACTGCGCTGGTAAAGTTGGCAACTGAGCTTGCGCTTGCCCGATGCGCCAACACCGCCCACGTAGAACTGGAACAGGCAATGACACGGCGGCAAAGCCATCTTATCGACTTCGGCAACGTTCCAAGCACAAACCAAGTGACGACGGGAATCCGGATTGTTCTTGAGGCTGTTAATCAAATTCGCAATTTGGTCGATATGTCCACCATCCGGTGTCGGCCAAGATCTCCACTGGTGACCATAGACCGGGCCCAAGTCGCCATTTTCATCGGCCCATTCATCCCAAATCGTAACCTTGTTATCGTGCAGGTACTTGATGTTCGTATCGCCCTTCAAAAACCACAGCAGTTCGTGAATGATACTGCGCAAATGGAGCTTCTTGGTCGTTAAGCACGGGAAGCCTTTGGAAAGGTCAAAACGCGTCTGGCGGCCGAAAACAGAACGGGTGCCAGTGCCAGTACGGTCGGAACGATCCACACCGTTATCGATAATATCTTGGAGAAGGTCTAAGTACTGTTGCATGATTGTAATTATATAAAAGTAGGAAGTAGGAAGTCGGAAGTAGACAGTGGTTAGTGGTTAGTAAACAGGGGTATGAGGCTCGGTCGCCTACGGCTCCCTCTGAGGTATGGGATATGAGCTTATTGTAATTAGAACAGTCCAAGCGAAGCGAGCTCAAAGGCACAACGTGCCGCCCCCATCGCTCATAGCTATGCGACTTCGTCGCTTCCAAATACTTCCACGCGCTTGTATTGCTTTGCGACTTTGCCTTCGACTTCGGCGGCGTTTTGCAACAATAGTTTGTTCAAAGCCTGCAAGATAAGGTCTTGCGTATGCTTGGGCACAGGCTTCTTGCCGAGACGCGCTTTCTGCACCATCTTATGGTTCAAGTTCACAGGGAGCATTTCCACGAGATCGTGATTGCTAAAGTTATTGGCGGTGAGAATTTCATCAAGTTTTGTCATGCTCAAAATTTAGAAAATGGTAAAAGAAAAGCCCCGAGCTTAACGCCCGGGGCTTTGTTTGAGACTCTAAAATTTATTAGTCACCAACGTAGTTGCTTTCGCACTTCATACCGTCATTTTCCGGTGTGACGAAGTGCATTTCAATACGACGGTTGTTTTCGCGACCTTCTGCCGTGGAGTTGTCGTCAACCGGGCAGGTAGAGCCGAGACCGATGGACTTGATGCGATCCTTAGCAACGCCGAACTTCGTGAGCTGCTTCATCACTGCCTTAGCGCGGTTCTGAGAGAGCTTGAGGTTCTTCTTGGCCTTACCGCGGTTATCGGTATGACCCTGAATCACAATCTTGAGATCCTTGTAAGCTTCGTCTTCCTTGAGCTTCTTGGCGACATCCTTAAGGATTCTCTTAGCATTGGAGGAAATTGTAGCCTTACCGCTCTTGAAGGTAAGACCTTCGAGCTTTTCAGCCTTCTTCTTCGGGCATCCGAATCCATCGTCACCAGCTTCAGCCGGGCAGCGATCAAGACCAGCGCAGACACCTTCGTAGAGGTTGAACATGTTCTTTTCGGTGACCCAAGCATCGCAGACGCCGTCCTTGTCAAGATCCGGATCCGGGAGCGGGCAGCCATCGTAAGAGGGCACGCCGTGTTCGAGCGGGCACTTGTCAAGACCCTTGCAGGACTTAGAAATGAACCATTCCTTAGCGAGAGCTTCGTCTTCTGCAGCCTTTTCGAAGTAGTAGCCGAGCTTCTTCTGAACAACCCATTCATCGCAGACGCCGTCGCCGTCGCTGTCCGGATCATCCCACGGGCAGCCCTTATTACCGGCAGCACCAGCTTCACCCGGACACATGTCGTAGCCCTTGCAGACGCCAGTGTACTGATCAAGCTTGTTCTTGTCGGTTACCCACGGAGAGCAGAGACCGTCGCCATCCGGATCCGGATTGTCTTCCGGGCAACCATTGTTGACGAGCGTACCAGCTTCAGCCGGGCACTGGTCGATACCTTCACAAATTTCCTTGAACTGGTCGAGCTGACCCTTCTGGCTTACCCAAGCATCGCAAACGCCGTCCTTATCCGGGTCCGGATCATCAGACGGGCAGCCGTTGGAGTTGTTGCCCTTTTCGGTCGGGCACTGGTCGATACCTTCGCAAACATTACGGAATTCGTCAAGCATACCCTTTTCAGAAACCCAAGCGTCGCAGATACCATCTTCGTCGCTATCCGGGTTGCCCATCGGGCAGCCGCCGTTCAAACGATGACCATAGTCATCCGGGCAACGGTCATCAGCATCAGCCACACCGTCACCATCGCGGTCTTGCGGAGAAAGGAAGCCAGACCACGTAAGGCCGCCGAACAAAGCAAGCTGCGGGTTCACGCGAGTCTTGGTAGCAGTAACACCCCAAGTATTTTCTTCGTTCTGGAGAACCTGTGCAAAGTGCACATAGTTGTCATTACCAACATAGACAGATGCACCGAGCTGGATGTCTAGACCGATCGGCAAGTGGAACACGGCACCACCGGTCACCTGCTTCATGTCAAGCTTTTCCGGAATGACAGAGCCATCGGCCTGGCGGTTCCAGACGAAGTCTTCGGTCTGAATATCCATGTAGAATTCACCGAAGAAGGAAAGGAAGTCAAGCACATAGAATTCAAGAGCTGCGCTTGCAAACGGGAAAGACATGTAAGCCTTGTCCATAGACATACGGTAACCACCGTTGACATGGACGAGGAGAGGCATAACGTCAATCTTGGAAAGGTCGAACGTCAAAGCAGCACCGACGGTCATCACAGACTTAGCTGTACCGTACGGCAAAGCATAGCCAAGCTCTTTCATAATGTATTCCGGTTCACGAATCCAGAGACCCTGCTTCGTGTTCTTGGAAGTCTTGAAAGAATATCTGAAGAAAGCAGCGAAGTCGATAGGCACATCAGCCGGAATCGGAGCACGAGCTTTCAAGCTAGCAGTCACGTTACCGATGTAACCTTTCTTTGTTGCAGCAAGCGGAGCAGGATTGCAATTCGGATCATCACCGCAAACAGAATTGCCGTTGAACTGGTCATAGAAGACCGGCAACGTTACACCAATGTCGAAATAGTCCAAAAGACCAATAGCCAAGCCCACATAAGCACTGATACCATTGTAGTTAGCAACTTCTGCTTTCTGGTTCGTGGTTATATTCTGCAAAGGAAAATTATATCCATTTTCCGGATCTGGCTTGAACATGTCATTGCCAAATGTGTAGTCGCCCAAAGCCGTAAACACAAGCTTGGAATGACCAAGAGACTGGGCAGACTGTGTCTTATTGACACCGACGAAGCCCGTCTTGTTAATCGTATTGGCATGACCAGCGAAGGCGGATGCCGCCATTGCCAGAGCCAATCCCATTGCTACTCGTTTCATAGAGTCTCCTTAATTTTGACCTACCCTTGCATAGAGAGGTCCTTATCATAGTAATGTTTAAGTGAAATATAACTCTTTAAAAAAAAGTCCGCACTTTTTGTCCGTTAAAATAATTGACAAATAATACATACTTTCTTAAAATCGCCATTTGATTTCTTTTTTTTTACACAAATTCACTTAGAAAATGAGCTTTCGAAGATTTCTGGACAGCATCTGCAAATGCTTGTAAACCCACTTTTACCAATGATGATATGGTCCAGAACCGGTATTTGTAAAATTTTACCCGATGCACAAAGGATTCGTGTAATCGACATATCCTCGGAACTAGGTTCCAATGAACCTGATGGATGATTGTGGACAAAAATAACGGACACGGCCCGATCTTCAATAGCCAAGGCGAAGGCTTCGCGCGGATGCACCGGAGTTTGATTTACAAGTCCTGTCGTGAGTTCATGAACGCGAATGATGTAGTTTGCTGAGTTCAACGAAATCACAACTAAATGTTCTTGCGACTCGTATTTCATGTACGAAACCCGTGAAAGCACATCTTCGGGAACAGAAACAGGAATCGCCTTGTCGCTTAAAATAAAGCGTCCCGAAAGTTCAAGACACGCCAAGATTTGCGCCGCCTTAACTTTTCCAAGTCCACGAATTCGTTTTAAACTCGCTAGTGTCGGGACCGATGTTTCTGTCGACAAGAATTGGGAAAGCCGCCGAGCAAGCTCGAATACATCGCAATCGTGGCAACCGCTCCCCAAAATAATTGCCAACAATTCTTCATTGCTCAAAGCGCTGACACCGACGTATTCCATTTTTTCACGCGGCATCAAATTAAATTCAGGCCTTGCAAACAAGGCCACTTGATTATGATTCATCCATTTTTCTCCTGCTAAAAGGGTTCTACTATATAAACACGCTTTTAGCAGGATTTTGGACTAAATTTTTTTTGAAAAAAATTTTTTAGATATAACTTATCGAAAGTAGATACTTTCGCAGCTAGATATTACAAGAAGATATTGAACACAAACTGAAGTGCGAACACACTAGAGTTGTTTTGAACAACCTTTCCAATGCGTACTTTGTCACTTTCGAGAGCATATATTTCGGTATCTCTATCTTCAATACCTCTAAGATCCCAAATAAAGCGGAGACCTAAATCACATTGCAAACCGCTAGCGACGAAAGAGGTTCCAATACCACCAACAACGGACGGAATAAACGTCTTGACTTTCCATTCATCGTTTGCATCACGCTTAACGGTTTTATAGTCACCATCTTCATAGTCATAATACTTGAGAGGATTGCCATCCTTGTCCGTATATTCGTATTCGTGGTCCGTATCGAAATTGAAGCTAAGACGAATACCGCCTTCGATATACACATAAGAAGTATGCAAGCGCAACATAAGCGGGATATTGACATTGTAGAACGACTTTGCGTCATTTACCTTGTATTCACCCCAATAATCATCAATTCCGCCTGCGCCTTTGATTTCTTCGGAAAGATAGCCAAGGCCAAAATTCAATTCAGGAACAAACGAAAGAATTGGATTTAAGGGCATCATGAAGATAAGACCGATATCCCCAGAAACACCGATCCATTCATTTTCACCATACTGCTTAACGAAATCTCTGTCCGTCGGATAATTAGCAAAGAAAGCACCACCAATACCAAAATGAACACCCAAACGCATACGCTGGCCATTGCTGCTACCACTATTGCTAGTGCTACCATAAGACGAAGCTCGGGCTTCTTCAAAAGTTTTGTATTCCGGTTCATTATTTGCCGGAAGCTTGTTGCCGTAGCCGTCATCGACAGTGCCTTCGGACCTTGCTGGTGGAATATCGTTACCATAGCCATCATCTTCGGCAAAGGCATTTGCACTAAGGCACATCATAGCGATAGCAGAAGCAATCATAAACTTTTTCATTTTTTCTCCTTAAAACAACATCTGGTGATGTCGTAAAAACGGTTTTATTTGATGAAGGTAAAATACAAAAACACAGAATAACATTTCCAGAACTTTTTATAAAAAAGTTCCAAAATTGTTTTAAAATACTACAACACACCTAAATTTGGAGATAAACCGCAAATTTGGATGTATTAATAATTATAGCCTAGTCCCGAAATAATAATTGACTACAATCTGTATATTCCACACTTTCGTCTTATTTTTCACAGACCCTATTTGATCATCAACGGTAAAGTAAATATCGTCATATTTTTCAATTCCGCCAACATCAAGAACAAAACGAGCACCAACATCAATATCATGATGATCATCCGCCCTGAAAGATCCACCCAAGCCAAAAATAAGGGACGGAACAAAAGACTTTGGTTTCCAGTTACCGGATCTCGAAATCGAAATCGTATTTCCATCAATGTCCGAGCCACTGAGGGTATGCGAAGAGGCAAAGTTAAGGCTCATGCGGGCTCCAGTTTCAAGATAAAATTGCCGATGCGGAGTAAAACGAACCGCAACAGGAATCTTGACTCCATAGGCACCGCGATTTTCAGAAACATCGTAATAAGAAACAGAACCAGCATCTCTAGAGCTTATAATCATGCCAAAACCCAATTCCGGCACAACACTCAAATACTGGTTGACCCTGATGTTGAACGCGCAACCCAAATCAAAGGCCACATTCATCCATTCATCGCTTCCCAAATATTCAGAAGGATAATCCCAATACCCCCCAAAGCCCAAACCCACATGAACACCGGTGATGAATGGATCTACAGGGGGATCGTCAACGGCAAAAGCATTGGGACAAAAGCTCATCAACGCAACAGCCAATGTTGCTAAAAAACGTTTCATTCTAACTCCTTTTTTATAAAAATTTTCCACAAAAGAAAAATCTTCCATGGTGAATATAAAATAAAAAAAGAAGAACTAGTTTCGGGAAAAACGTTCCAGGAACGCGCTCAATCGCTTGTTTTGAGATTGATTGAACACAAAGTCTGGCGTACCCTGCTCTACGACAACGCCCTGATCCATGAAGAGAACCTTGTTCGCCACATCGCGAGCAAAAGCCATTTCATGAGTCACAATGACCATCGTCATGCGGTCTTCGGCGAGCTGTTTGATAATCTTGAGAACCTCGCCCGTAAGTTCCGGGTCCAAAGCGCTCGTCGGTTCATCAAAGAAAAGGATTTTCGGCTTTAGCGCAAGCGCACGAGCAATGGAAACGCGCTGCTGCTGGCCACCGCTGAGTTCGCACGGGTAAGCTTTTTCCTTGCCTTCAAGCCCCATCCGCTTGAGCAAGCGGCGTCCCGTGGCGCGGGCTTCTTCACGCGGAATGCCGAGCACGCGAATCGGAGCAAGCGTCAAGTTCTGGAGCACGGTCAAATGCGGGAACAAGTTGAAGTTCTGGAACACAAGGCCTGTAGAAAGGCGGATATCGCGCAAGACTTTTGCAGGAGCATACTTGATGTTTCCACCGATGCATGAACCAGGTAAGACCATGTCCTTTCCATCGACTTTAACCTCGCCCGCTTCGAAAGTTTCGAGCTGAGTCAAGCAACGGAGGAGCGTACTTTTGCCAGAACCGGAAGGTCCAATAATCGAAAGCACTTCGCCGGCGTTGAGGTCCAATGAAATATCCTTGAGTACATGCAAGTCGCCAAAAGATTTTTTCAAGTGCTTGACTTCGAGAATCGGAGATGTATCTTGAGAGGCGCCATTTGTAATTACAGACTGATCGTTTACAGAATCCATACCACGCCTCACTTGTAATAATTCAGTTTACGTTCAACGTAAGCAAAGACCATGCTCAAAAGCAAGTTCGCCACATAATAGAACACGCCCGCGACAAATAACGGATAAATACTAGCGTAGGCCGCCTGTTGCTTTTTGGCGAGCGCAAAAAGTTCCGTCACGGCAATCCCTTGCGCAAGAGAAGTATCTTTCACAAGCGTGATGACTTCGTTTGCACTGGCGGGCACGACACGCTTTACAACTTGAGGGAGAATAATGCGGTAGAAAGTTTGGGCACGAGTCAAACCGAGCATGTAAGCCGCTTCGTACTGCCCCTTGGGAATCGACTGGATGCCACCACGGAAAATTTCAGCAAAGTAAGCGGCATAGTTTATCGAAAACGCAACAATCACCGCAGGGAATCGATCAAACGAGAAATCCACGCCCGCGTATTCGCTCAGGTAATACGAGCCAAAGTAAATCGCCACAATCTGCAAGAGCAGCGGAGTGCCGCGCATCACCGAGATGTAGAACGACACCGGGTAACGAACAATGCGATAGCGGCTCATTTTGAGCACTGCGACGAGCAAGCCTAGAGGAATCGAGAACAATAGCGTGAGGGCGAAGATGGCGAGCGTTGTGCAAAATCCGCCCCAAAGAATCGGGAGTAAATTGTTTAAATCAGACATAAATTTTCAAAGGCGCCCAGCGCCAAATACATAGCTCACGGCCCGAAAAGCTCAAGAACTTTAGATGCGACCGCACAGCCTAATTACCAAACCACTTGGCCGAGATTGCAGCAAACTTACCATCATTTTTCATCGAAGCAAGTGCCGCGTTCACGGAATCGCGCAAAGCCTGGTCTTTCTTGCGGAAGCCAATCGCAAAAAATTCTTTGTAATTGCCTTCTTCAAGAATTGAATAGCTTGTACCTTTCCGAACATTCCAGTTTTTTGCAAAGACTTCGTCCATAAAGACAGCATCAGCGTTCCCTGCAGCCATAGCTTCCATAGCCAATTCCATATTTTCAAACATCATAATCTCGGCAGCCGCTTTACCGACATCAGATTTTGCTAACATGGTTTCAGCTGTTGTTGCCTTCTGCACGGCAATCTTTTTACCCTTGAGGGATTCAAGATTTGCAACAGACGAATCCTTTACAGCAAAGACCAAACGATTCGTGAGATAAGGATCGCTCACATTCATGGCGGCAGCACGAGCGCTATCCACGCTCATACCATTCCAAATGCAATCCACATGATTGGCATTCAGTTCATTTTCCTTATCCACCCAAGAAATCCGTTGCATTTTGAGTTTTAAACCCATGCGTGCACAGACTTCTTTTGCGAGATCGATATCAAAACCGACAACGTTGCTATCCTTGTCATACTGGATCATTGGCGGGAACACGCCCATGTGCCCAAGAACCAATACGCCAGCAGCCTTGACCTTTTCGAAAGACTGATCAGGATTAGGTGCGACCTCTTTCTTTTCTCCGCATCCCCAAAGCATAGCAGCAACAGCAAAAGCCGCTATCGGCAAATAAAAATTCTTCATAATATTCTCCTTATTTCTTTAAAATAAGAAAATTTTTATGAATTAGAATTTATTTACCAAACCACTTTGCTGAAATTTCATCAAACTTGCCGTCAGCCTTCATCGCAGCAAGAACATTGTTCACGGAATCGCGAAGTGCCTGATCTTTTTTGCGGAAGCCGACTGCATAGACTTCGTCGGAGAGACCTTCTTCGAGAACGATGTAGGGCTTAGCGTTTTTCACAATCCAGTACTTCGCAACGATTTCGTCGAGGAACACTGCAGAGACGCCGCCCTTTTCCAAATCCATAAGAGCCGTCTGGTTGTCGTCAAACGGGACGATTTCCTTGGCGGCCTTGCCCGCTTCGGAGGCGTCGAGCAATTTCTGAGCGGTCGAGCCGTTCTGCACCGCAATCTTCTTGCCCTTGAGTGCAGCAAGTGTCGAGAGGGACTTATCCTTCACCGTGAAAATCATGCGGTTCTGGAGGTACGGTTCGCTCAAGTTCATGACCCTAGCGCGATCAGAATCAACGCTCATGCCGTTCCAGATGCAGTCAATCTTGCCAGTGTTCAATTCCTGTTCCTTCGCGTCCCACGAAATCGGCTGCGTTTTGAGTTTGAGACCGAGACGCGCGCAAACTTCAGTCGCAAGGTCGATATCAAAGCCCACGATGTTATTGTCCTTGTCGCGGAAGCCCATCGGCGGGAAGGAATCGTCGAGGCCGAGCACAAACACGCCTGCCGCCTTGACCTTGTTGAAGGATTCATCGGCAGCAGTCTTCGTTTCAGACTTCTGTTCGTTGCAAGCAGTGAGTATAGCGGCGCAAGCAACGGCCGCAATCATCGCAAAAATCTTTTTCATCTTAGATTCCTTTTTTTGCCTTAAAAATAAGAATTTTTAAGAATAATACACAGATGGGGACTCGCAGAAGAATTGAGCCATTTTTCCTTTTTTATGGGAAAAATTTACTCAACAACCACCTTTTGCAGTTTCTTTCCAATACGAATGATATATGTTCCTGCTCTCGGCACATCAATTTGCGCATTGCCTTTTTCCAAGGTCCCTGCAGAGACAATTTTGCCTTGCATGTCGAACAATGCGTAATTTGCATAGCCCTGAATGTTCGAAAGCAAAATTGTCCTTCCAGAAACTTCAAGTTTAAAATTGAAGTTTTTAGCGTTTAGGGCAATAGAGTTTCTAGCACTGCTGCTTGAAGAGCTCATGCTGCTCGACGACTTCGCACTACTCGATGACTTGGCCTTAGATTCCGAACT
>JAEEGJ010007904.1_pt1 | contig 29852 bp, 24 predicted proteins | sample 8958761 | NCBI WGS metagenome assembly JAEEGJ01 (sample SAMN16246546, study PRJNA631951) | gut metagenome | biome: gut microbiome; feature: rumen; material: RS-attached | host: Bos | place: Iran: Karaj | collected 2018-10
AATAGAACACTATTTCTGAAAGGAGTTATTATGTTTGAGATAGAAGCACACTACCATGACAGAAAAATATATCTTTCCGACGGCAGAGTTTATCCGCTCGGAGAGATACTTCTGCGCTATTTTTCAATGAATTTTTATGACTTAGGTGAACTGTTTGACGTATGTGAACGTGCAAAGTCTGAGCTGAACATCAGTTCCTTGTTCTGTCCTGCTGACATAGGAAAGTGTGCACAGGAAATAGAATTCACCTAATATCAAATCTGTAGTTTTCCACTTCTTGTCTAAGCGTAACGCGTTCTTTTGCGTTTTAAAACAATACAAAAAATACTTCTTTCAATAAAAAAAGCAATCGATTTGTTTCGATTGCTAAGTATAAATCCTATTTGACTATAACTATATTAACCCCGAGTAATCGGGATGGAATGTGACTATTGATTAATTTCTCAAAAACAAATCCTACAAATGCAAGAATGGTTAAGATATTATTGACCATAGGCATCCCCTCCTGAATACTAGCTATTATAACGTGTTCCCATTGTATCCATAGCATTTCAAAGGTCACCCTTATCCGGAGCGGAACAATTATATTTTAACATAGTTTTAGATAAGAGTCAAGATGTTTTTTGTATTTGCCAAGTGTAATAAACCCTTTTTTGTCTTTTCGTCTCGTTAAGGCGTATAATCCTTTTGCTACATCATCAAATGAAGAATATTGAGTTGCCAAGCAATATAACATCCAGTTATTCACCTTTTGGGTAGTAACATTAAGTACATGATATTTATAATATTGATTAAAACTTGCAAGGCTCAAAGCACTATTTAGTAATTCAATGTGGTTGATATCTGGATACTTATTGATAATTTTGACCTCATCAGATGTTAAATCGAGATTTCTGATACTGTTTACATTTAAACAAATGAATGCCACATTATTTAAAATCGCTTCATCAAAATCAACATCTGTCATATTACAATTAAAAAATACAACATTACATAAGAAAGCACCTTTAAATGATGTACGTTTCAAATTACAATGTGCAAAGTCAATATTTGTAAGCTTTGCTTTTTTGAAATTGCAATCTGTAATAATACAGTTTTGGAATTTATCGTTTGTAAAAATTGAACCTTTATATATTAGATTATGAATATTGCTTTGATATGAATACCTGTTATTCCATCCGCTGTATTTTTTTGGAGAATTAGCGAGTACAAATCTTACAAGTTTTCCTGCCCTTTTTTTGTTCTGTCTTTTTAGTTTTTGTATTCTTTTTCTTCTTGATTTTCCTCTTCCCATTTTTATATTGATTTCCTTTCAACGAATAGCGTATTAAAACTGAAACAATTCAAACTAAATCTTATTTTATATTATAACATAATTTATGCAAAAATCAATGGTGTTTCGTATACTGTTTGCTTTGTTGTTTATAAAAGTAAAATTCACATCTGTGAGATATATAATCGTTGATACAAGCAGCACTACGCTCGCTATATGAAAAAGAAAATGAGCAAGTCCCAGTTCGCAGAGTGGGGCGACTACGCTATTGAGCTGCGAACTAAAGCTACCGATGGCGAGCTGGAGATTGAGGAGTATCAAAAGTTGATCAGGGTATAATAATATATCCTATAATCTAGAATAATTAAACGACCCGACATGGTACGCATAGCTTAGAGGCATGTCGGGTTCTGTTAAATGTATTATATCCTAATTTTGTATAAAAGTCAACATGAACATAAGGAATTTCCTTTAGGCACTTGACAATTTCGCGATTATGAGGTATAATAGCAAAAAACAATTTGCGATTTCGTGGAAAAACTGCTTGAAACAATTTGCGAAAAGGCTATCAATCAAATTGCGAGGTGCAATAATGTTTAAACGTAAAATATATGATAAATTGTTGGAATGGAAGCGTGAATCAAATGGACGAACTGCGCTTCTTATAGAGGGTGCAAGGCGAATAGGTAAGTCTACGGTTGCCGAAGAATTTGGCAGCAACGAATACGAAAGTTATATCATCATCGATTTTTCTATTGCTTCAAAGGCTACTATAGAGTTGTTTGAAGATGTTTCAGACCTTGATTATCTTTTTTTACAGTTGCAGTTACAGTACAAGGTCGACTTGATTGAAAGAAAATCCCTGATAATATTTGACGAAGTACAGCGTTGTCCGCTTGCGCGTCAGGCGATAAAGCATCTCGTTAAAGATCATAGATATGATTACATTGAAACAGGCTCTCTTATATCCATAAAAAAGAATGTCAGCAACATAGTTATCCCAAGTGAAGAACGCAGAATAAATATGTATCCTATGGATTACGAAGAGTTCCTGTGGGCTGTAGGCGATAATACAAGTTTTCAATTGATAAAAAAATTCTATGAATTAGGAAAGCCTCTTGGGCAGCAAATGAACCGACAGCTTTTACGCAGTTTCAGATTGTATATGCTTGTCGGAGGTATGCCGCAGGCAATAAACGAGTATATCACAACCAATAATTTTAAAATGGTGGATATGGTAAAACGGGATATCCTCAATCTTTACAAAGACGATTTTATGAAGATTGATCCAACAGGACGAGCTTCGCTGATGTTTGAGTCCATACCTGCACAGCTCAATAAAAATGCATCTCGGTATCAGGTCAGCAGTGTGTTAAGCGACAATACTCGTGCAGAAGACGTTCTTCAGCTCATTGCGGAAATGAAGGATTCACGAACAGTTCTCGTTTCATATCATGCGAATGATCCTAATGTAGGTATGTCATCAAACAAAGATCTGACAAAATTCAAGATGTTTATATGTGATACAGGATTGTTTACGACATTGATGTTTAAAGACAGAGATTTTACTGAAAATGATATATATGAAAAACTGCTTAGTGATAAACTGTCTGCCAATCTCGGCTATTTATATGAAAATATCGTTGCACAGATACTGACGGCAAACGGCAACGAGCTGTTTTACCATACATTTATGAATGAAGAGTCACGTCATAATTATGAAATAGATTTTCTTCTTGCGCGGAAGAATAAGATATGTCCAATAGAGGTGAAATCTTCAGGATATAAATCTCATACTTCAATGGATAAATTTTCGGAGAAATATTCAAACAGGATACTATGGAAATATCTTGTATATACAAAGGATTATTGCAAGGACCATGATTTGTTCTGTCTGCCAATATATATGACTCCGTTTTTGTAATCAATAGTAAGCTGAGATAAAGCTTTTGATTAATCCGCACTGTTGTGCTATAATCAGATAAAAACAAGGAAGTGATGATATGAAAGCATATATTCAATCCCATGAAAATGGTATTCCGCATAATTATAATTTTATGAACGCCTATCAGGGATTCTATGAAATGGGGGTTGAAGTTATTCCTTTTCATGACAATGAAAAATTTCAGGAAAGCAATAAAGAAGATATAGTTGTTGGATACGTCGGAACAGTAAGAGCAAGGCTTGCGGACTTTGGAATCATCACTCCCGAAATGGACTATCCTGTCGAATTAAAAAAATACCTTGGGCGAAAAATATGGCAAACAAAAATGAATGAAGTCAACAATAATCCTGATTGCTGGCCTGTTTTTGTAAAGCCTATCGAGGATAAACAATTCACAGGAGTTGTTGTCCGTTCTCCGAAAGACCTTATTGGATGCGGAATTGAAGGTGTTAATCAGGAAGTTTACTGTTCTGAAATCGTAAAGTTTGTAGCTGAATGGCGATGCTTTGTGAGATATGGATATATCCTTAGCGTAAGACCTTATAAGGGTGACTGGCGCAAGCACTATGATTACAGGGTGATCGAAAATGCAGTAAAAGAGTTTACATCTGCTCCTGCAGGCTATGCCATTGATTTTGGATTGACCGATGACGGCAGAACTCTGCTTATTGAAGTCAATGACGGTTATGCTCTTGGCTGCTATGGTCTGTTCTACATAGACTACGCCAAACTATTATCAGCTCGCTGGGCTGAACTTACAGGAACAGAAGACGAATGTGCTTTTGATATAAGATAATATTCGCTCACGGCAACTCGCTGTTCAACCTTGCAGACAGAGACGATCTGCATAGTCTGATTGAAGAACAGATAACAAACGAGCTCAGGAATTGCTGTAATAAACAGTCTTTTCAAATCATGTAATAATTATAATAGCCGCAGGAACTATCTCCTGCGGCTTATTAAAAAACGAAAGGACAACTGTATAATGATTAAAAGAGCCTGCATTTATTGTGGAACAACTGATAATTTATCAGATTCGGATATTATTCCTGATGCATTGACAAATGCCAAAATAATCAATCCGAATGTATGTAGAATTGCACATAACAGTAAATTTAGTGATTATTTTGAAAGTAAAGTTATCGAAAAATTAGCTACAATTACAAATTTATTAGATGTAAAATCGAGCAAAGGAAAACAATATGCAAGGTATCCGATGATATTCACGATTGGAAACGAAGAGTATTTTACGAAAATCGCATCTGATACGGAAGTGTTCCAAAAAATCAATACATCACTTGATGGTAAAACAAAAATTGGACCAATTGATAAAATACTAAAAATATCAGGTGCTTCAGAGTATAATGTTACCGCGATAGATATTAATGAGCGTGAAATCACTAAGAAAATAATTCTTAATCTTGAAGTATTCTTTTCTATCGAAATGTATAGGCTTATCACTAAGATTGCGTATGAGTGGTATTGCCTACATAACAATATATGCAACAAGATTGATGCTTTTGATGATATCATTTCTTTCATCACAACTGGTGAAGGGAAAAATCCTGTTCAATTTGTTGGAAATGTTGCCCTTTATAAGGCGTTAGATATAATTGGAAGCTATGGTAGTCACACTTTGATCGCATATATTGGTTCTGACGACTCGGTCAACATCATCGTTAGTCTTTTCGGAATTGCAATATATAATGTTCAACTTCTTCCAAAGGCAATTAAAGAATGCCAGAATAACTGTATTTTTCAAGAATTGTCCTTGGATTCTCAAAGAAAAAAGTTTGTTTTCAAATCAATTAAAGAATTAGAAGATGATTTTATTTCTTTAATATCATCAGCTCAAGAAATACCAAAAGGTGTTAACAATAATGGAGTTAAGTTGAACATTGCTGTTTTAGATGATACTTCATTTGTCATTAAGAATATGTATCTTGAAGGTTTCAATGATATGCAAAACAACATAATGTGTGTATCTGTTCCATCACCTCAAACTTATGAACTACTAAAATCGCGCATTTTCAATGTTTTTCAGATTTCAGCATTAACATTAAAGGGATTGAAACGATTCGTGCACGAACATAGAGTTTTTTGGAAAGAAAGTTTCAAATTAAATCCTAACGGCGGTGACAAGAAAAATATATTTCTTTACTATATTTTATTGATAACCGGTATAAGTTGCTTTCAAAGTTTTAAAGAACTCATACGGTATTTGAAGCAAAAACTTGGGAAATCAGAAATTGCTCTTACTGATGAACTAATCAAAGATTTTGAACAGATAATACTAAGTACTAAAAACTATCAGGATGCTATTACAGATGGCGCTGACATAATAGATACTTGGGAAAACTAATAAATTAATGAATACTTAATAAGCGGAACTATTATAAATTTGTAGTTCCGCTTGTTTTATTTTGATAATTCTTCAACAATCTCTCCCAGAAGCTGACAGCTTTCGGGGGAGAGTTTTTTCTTATTGGACGAATTATTTCGGAACGAAGCAATGAGCTTTCTGACTATATCAGTCTGCTCTTCACTCAGCCCTGTGGTTGAGAGTTTGCCTCGCTGCTCAGTTCCCAACAGCTCATCAATAGAAACATTGAAGATATTTGAAATGGCACGAAGTGTTTCGAGGGGCGGAGATGACTGATTTATCTCATATTTACTCACTGCTGTAACGGACAGACCAAGCATATCTGCAAGGCGCTTTTGCGTATATCCCTTACTTTTTCTAAGATCCCTCAGTATTATTCCAAAATCATACGGTTCATGCATAGAATTTTCCTCACATTAAAATTTTACAGTGTGAAACTTGAATTTAATTCTATATTATGATATAATTGTAGAATAATAGATGAATTTTATTCAAATAAATAGATAAATATTCTATAAAGGAAACATTATGAACAAACAAGTAAAATCCAGGCAGCGTGTAGCCGACCACGGAGAAGTATTTACGGCTGAGCGAGAGGTCAAAGCCATGTGCGACCTTGTATTGCCCGAAACACAGCGTATTGACAGCCGATTTCTCGAACCTGCCTGCGGTGACGGAAACTTCCTCGCAGAGGTGCTGAACCGCAAATTAGCTGTTGTGCGGAAGAAATACAGGCGGAGCACCATTGACTATGAAATGAACTCCCTGCTGGCTGTGAGCAGTCTTTACGGTGTCGATATACTGGCGGATAACGTTGCCGCCTGCCGTGAGCGGCTATATAAGCTGTGGGCGAAGCAGTACAAGTCGGTATGCAAGAATGAGTGCAGCGATGATATGCACCGTTCTATCCGCTTTATACTGGAGCGCAACATTGTCTGCGGAAACGCTCTCACGTTATGCTGCGTTGATGAAAACTGCAACGATACCGATGAGCCTATCGTCTTTTCGGAGTGGGCATTCATCACAGGAGCAAACATTCAGCGTAGCGACTACACCTTTGCGGAGCTGCTAAGTCAGGACGAGGCTCAGCTCAGTATCAGCGGAGATGAGGGAACGTTCCTGCAAAAATATATTTGTCATTACAGGAGGTTAGGTGAAAATGGCTGAAGGACTATTTGAAAATGTTTACAATCCCGATGTACTGTCGTGTCTGGCGAATCTCTCCAACGATGAAGTTTTCACGCCTCCCGAGGTTGTCAACCAGATGCTTGATATGCTGCCGCAGGAGCTTTTCTCCGATCCCGACACTACATTTCTCGATCCTGCCTGTAAAACAGGAGTATTTCTCCGTGAGACAGCCAAGCGGCTCATCAAGGGACTTGAACCGCAGTTTCCCGATTTGCAGGAGCGTATCGACCACATCTTCCACAAACAGCTTTTCGGTATCGCTATAACTGAGCTGACAAGTCTGCTGTCAAGGCGCGGACTTTATTGCAGCAAATATCCCAACAGCAATTATTCCGTCAGCCAATTTGACGATGCACAGGGCAATATCCGTTTCAAGCGAATCAGCCACAAATGGGAAAAGGGCAAGTGCGTTTACTGCGGAGCGTCCGAGAGCCAGTATGAGCGTGGTGACGAGCTTGAAACTCATGCCTATGAGTGGATACATACTATAAAACCAGAGGAAATTTTTAATATGAAGTTCGATGTCATAATATCAAATCCGCCGTATGCACTTGATACTGACGGTGCCGGAAAGCAGGCAAAACCCTTATACAATATTTTCATTGAAAGTGCAAAGAAAATGAAACCAAGGTATATGTCTATGATAATCCCATCACGCTGGTTTTCAGGTGGTATGGGACTTGATTCATTCCGTGATAATATGATAAACGACAGACATATAACAAAACTTGTTGATTACACCAATTCAAAGGATTGTTTCCAAGGGTTAAGCGTAAGCGGCGGTGTTTGTTATTTCTTATGGGAGAAGGACAGAGAGAGCGACTGTGAATTCACAAATATCAAAAATGATGAAATCGATACAATGGTCAGACCTCTGAATGAGTTTCCTGTTTTGGTAAGGTATAACCGTGCAGTCGCTATCGTACATAAAATACAAAGTTTTAAAGAAGAAAAATTTGAAAATATTATTAGTTCATTGATGCCTTATGGATTATCGACCAGTTACAGAGGAGCTGATAAACCGCTATCTGACGATGATTTGATTCTCCATGCAAGTAACGGTATAAGCTATATTAGCAGAAGCGTCATAACAAAAGGCTTTGATACAATTGATAAATATAAAGTCCTTGTAAGTAAAACAAGTGCTGAACACGCTGGAGAACCGGGAAAGGACGGCAAATTTAGAATAATACCAACATCAATGAAAGTATTATCTCCTAAAGAAGTATGCACACACTCATATTTTATAATCGGCGGATATGACGATAGAATATACGCAGATAATGTATTATCATACTTGAAAACAAATTTTGTAAGATTCCTTATGTTGTTATGTATAAGTGGATTTGGTTTATCAAAGATAGTCTTTCCTTTCGTCCCCATGCAAGATTTTTCCAAGCCGTGGACAGATGAAGAATTATATGCAAAATACGGCTTGACACAGGAAGAAATAGACTTTATAGAATCAATGATAAAGCCAATGGAATTAGGCGGTGAATAATATGATCGAACAGGAATTTTTCCCTCAGCGCCCCTCGGCAGCACCTTCCATATACGCTTTCCGGCTCAATGATGTTGCCAGTCACAACGGCTACATAAAGGTCGGCTACACCGACCGTGACGTAAAAACCCGTATCCGTGAGATAATGCACACAAGCGGCGTGCCCTACACTATTTTGTGGTCAGATTCGGCTATGCGTCCCGACGGTTCCTGTTTTACTGACCACGATGTTCACGCTATACTCCGCAGGAACGGTTTCCGCAGACTCTACGAGGGCGAGGACGATAACGAGTGGTACGGCTGCTCCGTTGACGACGTAAAGGCGGCAGTCCGCGAGCTGAGAACTGGCGAGATCGCTGACACTCAGCGCACCCTCGACTTCCGTATGCGTCCCGAACAGCATATCGCCGTAAAGCGTACAATGGAGTATTTCCGAAAGGCGAAAGCTGATGAACCGGATCGTGCACCGAAGTTCCTGTGGAACGCTAAAATGCGCTTTGGCAAGACCTTTGCCGCATATCAGCTCTGCCGTAAAATGGGCTTCAAGCGGATACTTGTGCTGACATTCAAGCCTGCGGTGGAGTCCGCATGGCACGAAGATCTTGTGACTCATGTTGATTTTGAAGGCTGGCAGTTCATCTCCAACAAGGACGCTCACAACAATAAGATCGACATGGACACCGCCTACCGCAAGGCTGATAAGTCGAAGCCTATCGTTGTTTTCGGCTCGTTCCAGGACTTGCTCGGCACTAATGAAAGCGGCGGTATCAAGGCGAAAAATGAGTTTATACACACCGATAACTGGGATATTATCATCTTCGACGAATACCACTTCGGTGCGTGGCGTGAGAATGCCAAGAAGCTGTTTGAAAATCCCGACGACGAGGCTGACGCTGACTTCGATATGGAGAAGTACCAGCAGGAAGAAGCAGGCAATGCCTACAACGAGAGCTTTCTCCCCATAACTACGGGACATTACCTGTTCCTGTCGGGTACACCGTTCCGTGCGATAAACAGTGGCGAGTTCATCGAGGATCAGATCTATAACTGGACATACTCCGATGAACAGCGCGCAAAGCATGAGTGGAAAGGTTCGGGCAATCCCTATCTTGCTCTGCCGAGAATGGTTCTTATGACTTATAAGATTCCCGAAAGTATCCGCCAGATCGCACAGCAGGGAGAGTTCAACGAGTTCGACCTGAATGTATTTTTCTCCGCAAAAGGCAAGGGTGCGGAAGCACATTTTGTATATGAAAACGAGGTCCAGAAGTGGCTTGATCTGGTGCGAGGTGCATATCTTCCCTCCAGTATCGACGACTTGAAGCTCGGACAGGACAAGCGTCCGCCTATGCCGTATTCCGACACAAGACTGCTGAATGTTCTGTCGCATACGCTGTGGTTTCTGCCGAATGTTGCGTCATGCGAGGCTATGTATAATCTCTTGCAGCAGAAGCAGAACGCTTTCTATCACGATTATAAGATAAACCTCTGTGCAGGTTCAAAAGCAGGAATAGGACTTGACGCAGTTGCACCTGTTATCAGCTCCATGAAAAATCCGCTTGAAACAAAAACAATAACGCTGTCATGCGGAAAGCTGACAACAGGCGTTACAGTCAAGCCGTGGACAGGCATATTCATGCTGCGCAACCTTAAAAGTCCCGAAACTTACTTCCAGGCGGCATTCCGAGTTCAGTCTCCCTGGGTGATAACTGCCGAAAACGGCGAGGCTGAGATAATGAAGCGAGAGTGCTATGTTTTCGATTTCGCCCTTGACCGCGCACTTCGTCAGATCTCAGACTACTCCTGCCGACTGAATGTGGACGAGTCCAACCCCGAAAAGAAGGTTGCGGAGTTCATCAGCTTTCTTCCTGTCCTTGCCTATGACGGCTCGACGATGAAAGCTATCAATGCACAGGACGTGCTTGATATCGCCATGGCTGGTACATCAGCAACACTTCTCGCCAAGCGTTGGGAGTCGGCTCTTCTTGTAAATGTTGATAATGATACGCTGCAAAGACTTATCAATAATAAAGATGCCCTCGACGCACTTATGCGTATCGAGGGATTCAGAAGTCTTAATCAGGATACCAACTGTGCTACACAAGCATATTAAATATTGATTTTGTAAGGTTGCTGCACTTGCTGCCGCTCTATAATCAGTCTGAGATCTTTGGTTAGAAAGATAAATCCCGACACGTTTGGTATCGGGATTTATTGTTCCTATTCAGTTTGATATTGTTCTTTCTTCGTTAAGAATCGTGAGCATTGAGGAAGAACCCTTTTTCAAAAGGGTTTTCCTCAATATGCCTCACAATATTCTGTATCGGTATCACCGTTTGTAAGGGATACTGTGGCTTTTTTGTTGACATACGGCTTTGTACGGGATATAATAGGTTTAAATCTAAAAAAATGAGGTAAAATATGGAGATAATCGCAGTTACAAATAAACACAGTCTTTGGAACGAGATCATACGCTTTGCTGAGAACTGCTCCTGGCGCGGAGGTCATTATCTTGCGGAGCAGATGAAGAATAATGTCTTTCACGGCTGGGAAAGAGTTTTTGCTGCCGTTGAAGACGGAGAGACAGCCGGTTTCTGTACCTTTACCGAAAAGGACGAGATAGCAGAGAAATACGACTTTTCGCCGTTTATTGGCAGCGTGTTTGTTGACGAAAAGCACCGCGGACAAAGGCTTTCCGGAATGATGATAGAGAAAGCCGCGGAGTACGCAAAGGAGAACGGTTTCAGCTCGGTGTACGTTATGAGCGGTGAGGTCGGACTCTACGAAAAATACGGCTTTACGCTGAAAGGGCATTACGAGACGATTTTCGGCGGCACGGAACAGCTTTTTGTGAGAGAACTGTAACATATCATATTTATCCTGCATATAATATACCGTGATAATTCGGCGTGCCGTATGCCGGAAAGCGGTGGAGTGGATTATGTGCGGAATTGCAGGAGCTGTCAGCTTTACCGAGGATATGCGTGCTGATATGAAGATATATGAGCGTATGCAGAAGGCTCTTCTCAGGAGAGGTCCCGACCAGAGGGGGATAGTTCTCACGGAAGAGGCTGCCCTTATACACACACGGCTTGCGGTAATAGACATAAACGGCGGACGCCAGCCGATGACTTTCAGCGGCGAGAACGGCAACTACATGATAGTATATAACGGTGAACTCTACAACACAGCTGAGCTTCGTGAAGAGCTTGGGCGCGATTTTGATTTCACTACCCGTTCCGATACGGAAGTAGTGCTGAAAAGCTATGTGAAATGGGGCGAAAACTGTGTCGAACATCTTAACGGGATATTCGCCTTTGTGGTATATGAGCAGAATGAACACAGAGTTTTTCTCGCAAGGGACAGGATAGGTGTAAAACCTCTGTTCTACGCGCTTTGCAAAGACAAGCTGATATTTGCATCGGAACTTCCGGCTTTGCTTGAGCATCCGGATATTCCGCACGAAGTTGACGAAAACGGCGTGGCGGAACTGATACTTATGGCGCCGGGACGGACACCCGGATGTGGCGTGATACGCGGAGTCGAAGAGGTCAAAGCAGGTCACTGCGGCTATTATTCCGCAGATGGACTGAAACTGCGGGAATACTGGAAACTTCGTGCGTATGAGTTGAACGAGACATTTGAGCAGACTGCCGAGCACGTCCGTGAACTGCTGCTTGATTCGATACGCCGTCAGTTAGTTTCGGATGTGCCGCTGTGTACGTTCCTGTCAGGCGGACTGGATTCGAGCCTTATATCGTCAGTTGCGGCTGCTGAAATGAAGAAGCGCGGCGATGTTTTGCACACTTTTTCTGTGGATTACCGCGATAACGACAGGTATTTTCAGAAGAGCCATTTTCAGCCGGACAGCGATCCGGAGTACATCCGGTGCATGGCTGAATATCTCGGAACAGAGCACCATTGGACGGTCATTGACACTCCGGAACTGGTGGATTCTCTGGATGAAGCGGTTGATGCGAGAGGACTTCCCGGAATGGCTGATGTGGACGCTTCGCTGCTGCTGTTCTGCCGTGAGATAAAGAACATCGGAACAGTAGCACTTTCCGGAGAGTGTGCGGATGAGATATTCGGCGGTTATCCATGGTATCGCGACAAGGATATACGCATGACAGACGGCTTTCCGTGGGCGCAGAGTACAGCCTACCGGAAAAGATTCCTTACCGACCGGTATGCAGAGAGTATAAATGCTGAGGAATATGTATACAAAGCGTACCGTAAAACAGCCGACAGTGCGGAAAAACTACTCTCAGACGATCCGACCGACAGCCGTATGCGTGAGATGACGCAGCTCAACTTCGACTGGTTCATGCAGACTCTTCTCGACCGCAAGGACAGGATGTCTATGTACAGCGGACTCGAGGTGAGGGTGCCTTTCTGCGATTATCGGATAGCTGAGTATATGTACAACGTCAAGTGGGAATACAAAGACTGGCACGGACGGGAAAAGGGTTTGCTGCGTGAGGCGATGAAAGAATGGCTGCCGGAAAAGGTGCTGTGGAGAAAGAAGAGCCCATACCCGAAGACTCACAATCCGGCGTTCCTTGCAGCGGTAACAGAGAAGCTGAGGAAGATACTTGCCGAAGATACGCCGCTTACCGAATTTGTCAGGAGGGAAGAGCTGGAGAAACTTCTGCGGCACGAAGAGAATGTCCAGTGGTATGGTCAGCTGATGTCGCTGCCGCAGACGATAGCGTTCTTCACGCAGCTTGATCACTGGCTGAAGCGATTTGATATAAAACCCGTATGAACAAAGCGGCACAGGAATTACCTGTGCCGCTTTCTGCATATATTATATATTGTAATAGTATAGGAAATATACTTAAATCAACAATAGATTTGATTACAGAGAGGATAACAGTTTACTAAGTGAGTGAGCGCAAAAAATGATAAGAAATCATTAAAAACGCTGTAAATTTGATAGTCTATCTATCAAATGGGTGCATTTTTTGTCGAAGCGGTGGACGTTTGGAGACTTTCAACAGTCAAAATAACTAAAATCAAGGTAAGAGCCTTGCTGTACTTCACAATTTTATAAAAAATTCTGAAAAATATACGGTTATAAGTTGCAATTTGATGTGACGTGTGGTATAATATTTGTGTAAGTTTAACAATCTGAAGCATTGGGAGATCAATGCTCCATTTGTGCTGTCTTGAGATTGTTTTTTGTAGAATTTTCGGCGGTCAGGAGTTATTATATTACACCTGGTATATTTGTTGGTGAATATTGATAAAAAACGGTTGATTATTTAAGTCAAAAAAGCGATTGAAAAATAACGTGCAAAATGTTATAATTGTAATATTAAGACAGTAGTAAATTTGCTCAGAAATGCAATAATTTATGGAGGTGGTTATATGAAGAGTTTTGCCTATGTAGCCCAGGACGCAAAGAATAAACAAGTCAAGGGCGTTATCAATGCGGAAAACGAGCAGGATTTCCTTAAAAGAATCAAGGAAAAAGGCTTGTACGTAACTGATTACAAGGAAAGCGATTCAGACAATTCAAAAACCTTATACAAGTTCAAGACCAAAGAACTTGCATTCTGCTGCCGACAGCTGGCAGCTATGCTCACGTCAGGTCTTACGCTTGTAAAATCGATCGACATCCTGACCAAAGAGCAGGAAAACGAAAAAGCAAGAGCGATCTGGCAGGACATATACGAGAGTGTTCAGAAGGGTGACTCTTTCTCAGCAGCTCTTGAAGCTCACGACAGCGCGTTCCCTGAGTTCCTCATCTCAATGGTCGGCGCCGGTGAGTCGAGCGGTTCGCTTGATGTTATCATGCAGCGAATGTCTGATCACTACAACAAGGAAAACAAACTCAACAATACGATCAAGGGCGCTATGATCTATCCTATCATACTCCTCGTCCTCTGTATCGTTATCGTTATCTTCCTCTTTACGTTTATCATGCCTACATTCATAGGAATGTACGATGATCCTTCGAAGATGCCTGCGCTTACAAAGGGCATGGCCGCTATCAGTGACTTCCTCAAGACGAAGTGGTACATACTTATCATCCTCGTTATCGCAGCATTCTTCGGAATCAGATACGCACTCAAGGTACCTAAGCTCAGACTTAAGTTCGACAGATTCCTTATCAAAGGTCCCGGCATTGGTCCTCTCATCACAAAGATCTACACCGGACGTTTTGCACGTACTCTTTCTTCACTCTACTCCAGTGGTATCCCGATGGTAGAATGTCTTGAAAGATCATCATCTATCCTTGGCAACAGCTACATCGACGAAAAGTTCGTAGGTGTTGTTGACGAGGTTAAACAGGGTGAAAGCCTCTCGGCTGCTATAACAAGAACAGAGATATTTGAGCCTATGTTCTGCTCAGTAATCTACGTAGGTGAAGAAGCAGGTGCTCTTGACTCAATCCTTGAGAAAACATCTGACTACTACGAAGAAGAATCAGAATCAGCAGTACAGCGACTCGTAGGTATGATCGAGCCTATGCTCATCATCTTCATGGGCGTTATCATCGCTCTGGTCGTTTGTGGTATTTACCCCGCACTCTATGGCTCATTCGAGAGTATCGAGAACGAATAAAACGGAAAGGTGGAAAGATAAATGCTTTCATTTGATATTACCGATAGAAATATACGTGTCGTTAAAGGAACAGAGAGCAACGGCAAGATCAGAATCAGTTCCGCTGCAACTCTTAATGTTGAGGAAAGCCTCATCGTAAACGGTCACGTTAAAGATGTTCCAAACGTTGCAACACTCATCAACGGAGTTCTTAAAAAGAATAAGATGCCTGATAAGGAGGCTATCGTATCGATCTCCTCCAACCTTACGATCTTCAAGGAAATGACAGTCGTTAAGGGCAAGCCTCAGGATCTCCAGAGAACAGTTAGACAGCAGATGCAGGCTGAGCTCAACCTCGATGATACATACGCTGTATCCTACATTGTTGTAGGTGAAGCTGAAAGAACAGAGGATAATGCAGAGCCGGCTTACAGAATTCTTGCTACTGCTTGTCCTAACGAGATCATCAACAGCTACAGAGAAGTATTCAAGCTCCTCGGTATCTCACTCAGGTCAGTTATGATCGGCTGTAACTGTATCACAAAGGTTCTTCTTGCTGACACAAAGATCAGATCAAAGATGCCTCTCCTTGCAGTTCAGATCGATAACAACTTCATTTCACTCAACCTCTATGAGCAGGGACAGCTTTCATTCTCACGTTTCGCTTCTATCGATGCTGCTGACTACGGTTACTCAGACGACTACGTATTCGAAGCCGTTAACGAGAACATCTTCCGTATGCTTCAGTTCCACAGAAGCCGTAACACCGGTGAGGTAATCGAGAATGTTATCTTCTACGGTGACACTCACGATTACGTAAGACTTACAGACGAACTTGAAAAGCTCGACCTCAAGACCAGCCTTATCAATGTTCCTCCGCAGATCCACGGTCACGAGAATCTTGAGTTCTCTCTCTATGCTAACGCTATCGGCGCTATGTTCAAGAGAAATAAGGACTTTGAAAAGATCAACCTTCTCGAAACAGACCTCGGTACTGCAGTTAAGAACAGGATCAAGGATGACAGTGCGGGAAATCTCATTTTCCTCGGTGCAGTTGGTCTCGCAATTCTTATTGCCGGCGGTGTTTACCTTACTCGTTTTGTAAAGAACAAGGGCATTGAAAAGGATATCAAGAGCACAAGAGAGTTCAACGAGAGCAATGACACAGCTAAGAAGCTTGAGCTTCAGACAAAGCTGATTGGTATCAGGGATCAGGTAAATCAGTATTACGATAAGATGAATAATTCTTATGATGCATTCCTCTCACAGCCTGTTATTAACGGTGAAAAGTTTTTAATAGCACAAGATATTGCTAGTAAAACAGCAGAGAAGTATGATACTGAAGTTTCTGTTAAACATAGTGGCTTTAGCGAAGGTAGTATGACACTTAATATTACTTCCTATGCGGAAAACGATGAAGAATCGGAAGAAAAGAAGGTAAAGATGGTTCAGGAATTTCCTTCAGAACTCATTATGCAGCTTCTTGATGTCAAGGATAGCAAGAATCAGTCTGTTTTTGGTTCTGCAACCTATCCGGGATATCAGGTTAGAGAAGCTGAAGTGCAGGAAGACGAAGATCCTGAGGATAAGCGCGATGAGGTTACTTTAAGCATTAACGTTAAGTTCAACGGAAGAAAGAGTGCTTATCATCCAGAAGAGACTGAAGAAGCAACCGAATCAGAAACACAGGCTGCTGAATAATGGAGGAGAGTGAATAAGATGAAACTCAATTACAGAGACAAAGTAATACTTGGTATAGTACTTGCTATAGCAATACTTCTTGGAGGTTATTTTGCGCTTATCAAACCAAAGAATGAAGATATAAAAACTAACAAGAGTACTCTTGAGGGGTTAGAAAAAACTGAAAGAGAATATAAGCAAAGAATAGCTCAGATCGATCCTCTTAAAGAAGAGATTGGCACTATTGTCGATGATACAAATAAAATAACAAAGCACTTTGTGCCGATTGAAGATGTTAATAATCCTGTTAAACTTGATAGGTATATGCAGCATTTTGCAGTTGAAAACAACGTTAGAATAACTAACCTTGCAGTAGGCGATATTGGTGATGATTCAATTAGCTATTACTTTATTGATGCAAGCAAGGATATTGGTTCTGGTCTTCGCGAATTTGCTGATATAAACGGTGATTATCAGAAAGTTGTTGACAATAGCAAGGCTGAGAGCGTTGCTCTTGCGGAAAGAGAATCCGGATCCGTACTTAAAACAGATTATGGTATTACTGCTACAGGTACTAGAGATGACCTATTTAAATTCATGTCTGCTATTGAAGAACAGGATAAGACAATAATTATTAAATCAGTAGACTATCAGCTTAAGCAAGTAGAAGATGAGACAGATGATGATTCTGAGCATGAGCCTGAAACAAATGCTGATGGCGAGGAACTTGAGATTCCAACATTCAGCGAAGATGAGAAGAAAATCTATGGTGACAGCGAAATCGAGATGAGTATTGTGATCTCAATCTATTCAGTTTATGATTTACCACAGCTCAACGTTGATAACATTGAATAATCCGCAATAAACGCTTCGGTTATTGAGAGAAACCCATAACTTGAAAGGCGGGAAAAATGATGAAAACTGAGAATCAAAGGAAACTGAAAGGTTCAGTTTTGCTGACAGTTGTTTCAGTGCTCTCAATCATGATAATCTTCATGACATGTGCACTGGCTATGGCAGCTGCGGCTAACAAGCGTTCTCGTAAAACATATTCATCGTCTCAGTCGTCCTATACTGCAAGAACTGCCATTGACAGTATCCTTGCAGCAATAGGAACAGACAAGGAGTTCTCCAAATCTGTTCGTTCGCTTAAGAATAAGGGACAGAAAATGGATATTCTTGTTGACGTGAATGATCCTTCAATGGGATATATCGAAAACGCAACTATCGAGAACATAGGCACAAAGGTACTCTATGACTCTGAAAAAGGACAGTGGGTAGAGAGAAATCTCTTCTCAATCAATGCTGATGTTACTATCGGCGGCGAAACAACATCTATAACATCAAAGATACTCCAGGATCCGCCTGCTAAGGCTAAAGGTGAAGGTCAGGGAGGAGCTGCGTTCCTTACATACGGAGATATGACTGCTACTCAGAAGGTTCAGGGCTTTGGTGGTACATATATCGGTATGGGACAGTGGGAAGATGCAGACGGTCATACATATAAGTGGAATAATGTCAGTGATCCTGACCATTCACTTATGTATTACTACTGGAAGCCCGTAGGCGGCGACTACACAAATCCTAACTACTTTATAACTCTAAAGGATAAAAAGTATCTTACAGGCAAGAATTATAGTGTAAAGAATGCTTCACTCTATGAAGCACCTTGGGTAGTAAATGGAAGTTTTTCAACTCTGACAAAGGTAGGCGTTGTTTACACATATCAGGATACTGGCATCATGAATAACGGTGCCGAGATATGGGGAGATTTTGACATTTCTTCGAATACCGACGACTTTACAGTAAGAGGGTCTGATAAGCTGGCTAACTACCTCAGCATTCACGGCTATGACTTTATGTCAATGCCTTACTTCTACATTGACGGTACTATTAAAACTAACAAAGATGTTGGAATGACATTTGGACATAAAGATCTTCCTTTGAATATCTTTATGGGCTACATTAATGACACTTCAGTTGCTAAGCGCGAGATATATGGTGATCTTTATCTTATGGACAGCGGAGCTGATAATAAGCTTGCTTATACCAACGGCACAAAGCTCTATAATTGGGCAAGTTCTACCGTTACAAAGAGCGGAAATGTATCAACTATCGGCGGCGGTATCTACTGTAATGGTAACCTTGAACTTGCATCTAATGGTTTGGATATCGGAGGAAATCTTATAGTTGAAGGCGACCTTACTATTACAGGAAATTCAGATGTTAGTGTTGGCGGTGATATCGCGGTAGGTGGTAACTTCTACTACAATGCGGATAGTAAGTTTACTGTAGGCGGAAACGTTTATACAAACGATCCTGGCAATTCCATCGGCGGTGGTAAGAAGTTTGACGATGAGCATTTCGAGGAAAAGGAAATTACAGAAGAATATACACGTGTTTACAATGTTAGAAAAGACGCATGGAATGACCTTCCGGCTTTATGGGTTAAGACAAGCAGACTTGCAGAATTGAGATCTAAGATGGGCGTGCCTACTGGTCTTAATTTCGGTCACAAAACAATTCCGGGCGACTTCCCTGTAGGTGATTCTGACTGGGTATACTGGCTTTCAGATGATGACAAGGCTGCTATGGCTAGTATTACTGAAGAAAAGAAGAGAACGGCCTACGTCAACAAGGAAACCGGCGATGAAGTTAATAAGGACGATTGTTACGTTGCTGCAGGTGACATAACAACAAAGGATATTTCTTATTATAAGGACACTCACGATAAGAGAGTATATCCTAAATACGCCACAAGAGACGTACTTATCGGCGCTGAACGATTCCTTAATGTTAAGGGTGTTGCAGACCGTGTTGTAAAGTATGGTGATATTCCTACTGATAAACTTTCAGCTATGGTGAATAACACTGCTAGCTATACAACAGGCGGAACGACTCTTACAACAAGCTGTACTGTATCAGGCACATTTACTGATAAGGTAGTAGTTAAGCCGCCTCTTGACGAGGACATATATATTCGACTCAACAATGTAGATTTCTTATGTCCGGAAGCAGAAGTTGATGGTAAGACAGAGGTTACAAACACATCATATATTGAAATTGACGAGACAGAGTCAGGTACAGGCCATGCGTACTTTGTATATGACGGTTTCGTAACAAGTAACTACGACTTCGATCAGGATCTTACAGACACACGTCTTGTTAAGACTGTTTATGACTGGATGAGTGGGTTCAAGTTTGACAGTACAGAGCAGAACAATGTAGGTCATGAAGGTGATGTTTACGCGGCTGATGCGAATCTTGTTGATAAAGATTATGAAATCCTTGAGCCGCAGCCGAGTGGTCCACCAAAAAAGAACACTGTAAAAATTAAGAACATCAACACTCTCCCTAAAGAAGACGGAAAGTACGTAATTGAAAAAGACGCTACATTAGTAGGAGAATTTAGTGGTAATTCTAATGATGTTGTTGTAAAGGCTCAGTCAAATGCCGACATCTGGCTGACACTTGATGGTACTTTCAATGGAAAGTCATATGGTTTACTTACCCCAGAAGGTAAATCATCTAAATCAGTTACTGGTCAGGTATTCGACTTTGCGTCTGTTATTGTTGATGATATGACAAATAAAGATGGTTCTGGAAACGTTAATATCTACATCAAGGGTAATGTTATGTTTAACGAAAATGGTGCTTTCAATGGCATATCTTCGAAGTATATAACAGATACACTTATAACCAAAAAGCAGAAGCTTAATATTGTCAGCAGACGTGATACACCTACACTTGCTAAGATTGTAAATGACCTGGAACAGAAAAATGATGATATAGATACGCTCAAACCGCTTAGAACTATGATTTATGCGGCTGAGGATTCAAGGTTATCACTTAATAACAATGCAATGGTAGTCGGATATATAAAGGCTCCTAAAACTCTAACTGTAGATGTTAATAACCCATCAGTTCCTGATGATGTGCTTTCAAGGATAACATATGATGGCTTGCCACTCTCTAAGATATGTGGTGCTGGTAAAGATGCTTCATATTTGAAGGAAGGATTGGCAAATCGTATAGCATTTATTGGAATGTTGAACGTCCTTCAGATCGACCGATCAGACAATGACTGGTTCCTGCTTTATGACGCTCCAGGCGGCGGAGGTGGATCTGATACCGGAAGCATTGATGACGCAGAAGGTCTCCACAAGTACGACTCTGTTGAGTACGTAGCGTACGCAAGATAAGGAGGTGTCTCAATGAAAAAGCTTAAAAGAAAGCTGAAAGGCATGACGCTCGTTGAGATCCTGGTCTCACTTGCAATTTTCGCAATGTTTGCTCTGATTCTTGTTATGCTTGGCAACTCAGTCGAGAAAAACTCACGTGAAGCAAATAAGCTGAACAAAAAGGTTGCTGTAAACGGCCCAGTTGCCGAAATGCAGAACAATAACAAGGCTTATATGGCTGACGGAAACCATGAGATCAGAGTTGCTAACAAATCACAGCTCTCTACAAATGAAGATGGTGAGTGGGTAACAGGCTATGTAGCTATCGAAGGTACTCTCTGTTATGTAAATGAAAGCCTCACAAATGAGGTAACTACAAATACTGATGGACTCAGCGAAGTTCTCATAGATCCTACAAATCCTACTGGTACCGACGGTGACTATGACTTCAACTTTGTTATAGTTACTAAGCCCGTTCCGACAACAACAGCAGCTTCAAGCGAAGCTACAACTACAACACCGTAAAGGAGGGAGCCATTTTGGATAAGAAAACTAAACTTAAGGGCTTCACTCTCGTTGAGCTTATCGTCGTAATGGCAATTTTCGGAATATTGATGGCAGCAGTAATGCAGGTCATCACACCGCTTAATAAAATTTCAAAGCGTGCCTCCATTCAGGAGGCCAACGCTGCGGCGGTAGACAATGTTAAGAGCTATCTCGAGTCATCTTTAAGATACTCTGAATGTGTTGAGGTATTCGTTGGAGGTCTTACGGATAACAGCGGAAATCCACTTATGAGTTACACACCTGCTGAATTAAGCAAAAAGTATGGTATTGATACTTTTAACGGTGCAGGCAAAGCTCTTACAGTAGAGGAAGCTGCGATCGTAAACTTCCTTGACAACCACTACACTAATCGTGCTGAACCGGCTCTTGATCAGAGTGTTAAGCCTTTGACTGGTAAAGTCAGAATGCTTAAGATTGACAATAACAGTGGCGGTAAGATAACAGAATCTGAGTATAATTTCTCCGCTGGTTATACCTATACAGATTTCTTGGAAGAAGCCAAAGAGATTAATGGTGTTAACTATGAAATAGGAGATCCCAACCCGATTCCTAGCCGTGTGAATGCTTCACTTACTAAAAAGGTAAGCAACAATAAACCAATCATCAACGATGTATACTATGAGAATTACGCATTCTACATCGCTCCCGGTTACTCCAAGATGGAGACTATCGGCACAAGTGAAAAGAATGCAGATACGCCTTCTGATAATAAGCTCAAGGGATTTGATTTCGATGACGATACATCAGATGACTACTATGCAGCTCTCGAGCCAGTTGATAAGACTGCTGTAAACTTCTCACCTGATATCTTCTCACTCAGTATCGTAACTTACAGAAATGATAAGGATAACGATGGCGAGTACACATACAGAGGTACTTGTGATGAGAATGACTCAGAGCACTATGCAGCATTCCAGTCACCTTTCGCACTTTCTAATGCGAATATGTCACTTGTAAATATCAACAGTAAGTTTGCTGCTGATAAGTGGGCAGTTGATTGCTACGGTCCTGTTAGATACAATGGTACTAACAAGGACGGCGATACTTTCACACCTGATACCAAGGTTACAATCGGTGACAGCGAGAATTGGGCATACAATTCAATCTCAACTCTCGAAGCTCCCAAGATAAATGCTAATGACAGACTCTTTGTTCACCCTGAGGTTGCAGGTGCTGACACAGATGGATGCACATACTTTATCTACACAGTTCCTGATCTTAAATAAGCATAAAAAATACAGGCAGCAGTCAAATGCTGCTGCCTGTAAATATTTTTTCGTCTTATTGCTGGGCAGGACCTTTCAGAAGGTTTATGTACCAGTCAGCAATACCGTTTCCCCAGAGAGAACCGATAGCGATTCCGATCGAAAGGAACGGTCCGAATGCAAACTTTGAATTGCCGGTCACATACTTATTTATAAGTCCGATGATCGCTGCAACTACGATACCTATCAATGCTGAAACGATAATAGCTTTTGTTCCGAGGAGAGCGCCTGCTGCAAACATCAGGATGGTATCTCCGAGTTCAATTGCACGGTAGTCTTCACCGGTCTTCTTTTTGATGAAGCCTCTGCTGATCTCACCGATAATATAGAACGGTAGGCTTATTGCAAAAGCTCCGACTATGCGGTGAAAAAGGGTTGCTCTGTCAGTAAAGAAAGCTGAGGGAACGGCGAGTAAGAAAATGATACCAACGATTATCATATCGATCTCCATTGTGTCCCAGTCCATGAAAGCTACCACGATAAGAAGCGACATAAGAACGCAGGTTATTATGGAGTCAGCATTAAGGTCCAGTACAAAGAATGTGAGAACATAAAGAATACCATTCAGCGACTCGACAATGGGATAGCGCGGTGAGATCTTTTCTCCGCAGCTGTGACATTTGCCTCTCAGCATCAGCCAGCTGAATACCGGTATCAGGTCACAGGCACGGATCTTAGCTCCACAGGTCATACAATGTGATGAACGTTTTATGAGCGACTCGTGTCTCGGCAGTCTGAGAATGACAACATTCAGAAAGCTGCCGACGGATATACCAAACAGAAATGCCATGGTGTAGAACGAGATGAGGAAGATTGGATTTGCTTCACTGCTGTGAAGTGAATTGATCAATTCAGACATAGGGTTGAACCCCTCCTTTATCATTGTTAATATGCTGCATATCTATTATAGCATAAAATTAATAAATTTCAAGTATCTTCTACAATTAAAATTTATAAAAGCGGAGGTTTGTTATGAGAAACGAGAGAATTGGTGACTATTTAGTCAGCCAGGGGCTTATCAATGATGATCAGCTCCAGCAGGTTCTTGCAGCTCAGAAAGAGTCTAACGGAACCAAAAAGTTCGGCGACGTTGTTGTCGAGCTCGGCTTTATGTCGGAAGTGAACTTTACAAAGGCACTTGCCGGCAAGCTGAGAGTACAGTATGTAGATCTCGATAACACAGAGATCAATACTGAAGCAGTACAGAAGGTTCCGGAGGCGCTGGCAAGAAAGCACACCGTAATCGCTATCAATGTACAGGGTAAACGTCTCACCGTTGCTACCAATGATCCTGTTAACTTCATAGTTCTCGAGGATATCAAGGTATCAACAGGTATGGATACAGTTCCTGTACTTGCAACAACATCTGCTATCAATAAGGCTATTGGTAAGTGCTACTCAATGCAGAACGTTGACAGCGTTCTCGAAGGCGTAAGTGCAATGGGCGGTGACCTCGGCGATATGAACGCTGAGGATGCAGAGGCTAAGGACAGAGTTGAAAATGCTCCTATCGTTAAGCTCGCAACCACTATCGTTGAGAACTCTTACAGAGCAGACGCTACCGATATTCATATCGAGCCTTTCGATAAGTATACAAGAATCCGTATCCGTGTAAACGGCGACCTTGTAGAACTTATGAATATTTCAAGTGCTGTACACAGCGCTCTTACAACACGTCTCAAGCTCATCAGCGGAATGAACATCGCTGAAAAGCGTATCCCTCAGGACGGCCGTTTCACACAGGTAGTTGACGGAACAACCCTCGATGTCCGTGTATCTTCACTTCCTATGGTAAGCGGTGAAAAGATAGTTATCCGAATCCTTTCAACCGGTCAGATCGCTCTTCGTAAGATCACAGACCTCGGTATGTCAGACTATAACTACCAGCTCTTCGAGTCAATGCTCCGTGTACCTCAGGGAGTTATCCTCGTAACTGGTCCTACCGGTTCCGGTAAAACAACAACTCTTTACGCTGCTCTTGGTGAGATCGCTAAGCCGAACGTAAACGTTGTTACAGTTGAAGACCCTGTCGAAAAGAACATCGACGGTATCAATCAGTGTCAGGTTAATGCCAAGGCTGGTATGACATTCGCAGCAGCCCTCCGTTCTATCCTCCGTCAGGACCCTGACGTAGTAATGGTCGGAGAGATGCGTGACGCGGAGACCGCAGATATCGGTATCCGTGCCGCTATCACCGGACACCTTGTTCTTTCCACACTTCATACAAACGACGCTGCTTCAACAGTTGTCCGTCTCGTTGATATGGGTGTTGCTCCTTACATGGTAGCTACTTCACTTATCGGCGTTATCGCACAGCGACTTGTTAAGGTTCTCTGCACAGAGTGCAAGAAGCCCAGAATGTCTACACCTGAAGAGGATGAACTCATGGGCATTGATCAGCCTATTCAGATATATGAGCCCTGCGGCTGTCCTTCATGCAACAACACAGGTTACAGAGGAAGAACTGCTATCCACGAGATCATTCACTGTTCAGCTAATGTTCGTTCGATCATCGCTGCTAACGGAAGCAAGGAAGAGATCGAAGCAGCTGCAAAGGCTAACGGTACAAAGCTCCTTCGTGATAACGTTTCCGAGCTTGTTCAGGCTGGTATGACTTCTATCACAGAGCTTATCAGAACTACATACACAGTATAATCATTGGGAGGACTTTACTATGGGAATCATTAATATACACAGGATCCTTGACGAGGTAAGACTCCTCGGCTGTTCGGACCTTCATTTTACAAACGCTATCGCTCCCGTTGTTCGACTCAATGGTACACTCAGAACAATGCGTTCACAGTATCCCGAGATGGATGAAGAGGAGATACTCGACATCATCAACCAGATGACAAACGACGCACAGCAGACAAGCGTAAACAATCACCGTGATACTGACTTCTCTTTCCAGACAAAGAGCGGTTACCGTCACCGTGTAAACGTATACTTCCAGAAGGGTAAGCCAGCTATCGCTATCCGTCTTCTGAGAAATGATATTCCTACACTTGAGGATCTCGGACTTCCTCCGATACTTCAGGATTTCGCAATGCGTCCCCGTGGACTCGTTCTCGTAACAGGACCTACCGGTTCAGGTAAATCTACAACACTTGCTGCTATGATCGACTTCGTTAACCTCAACAGAAGCGCTCATATCATCACAGTAGAGGATCCTATCGAGTACGTTCACGAGCATAAGAGATGTATGGTAAACCAGAGAGAGATCGGCGATGACGTTCCGGACTTCGCTCTCGCACTCAGAGCTGCTCTTCGTGAGGACCCTGATGTAATCCTCGTAGGAGAAATGCGTGACTTCGAGACTATCCAGGCCGCAGTAACCGCTGCCGAGACCGGACACCTCGTTATGTCAACACTTCATACAACAAGTGCTTCTGATACTATCAACCGTATCATCGACGTTTATCCTGAGCATCAGCAGCAGCAGATCCGTACACAGCTAGCTAACAACCTTGTTGGCGTTATCGCCCAGACACTTATTCCTAAGAAAGACGGTTCCGGACGTATCGCTTGTATGGAGATCCTTAACTGTACTGACGCCGTTGCCGCACAGATCCGTGATAACAAGATCCACCTGATCCAGTCCACGATCCAGACCGGTAAGCAGCTCGGCATGATGGACCTCGATATGGAACTCGCAAGATATGTTAAGAATAACATCATCTCCGAGGTTGACGCTCTTGAAAAGTGTCAGGATAAGCAGGAATTCTATCGTTTCCTTTCACAGATGTAATTTTCAAAGCCGCAGACATAAAGTCTGCGGCTTTCTATTATATATAGTATATACCTTAGAGTCTGAATTTGACTTCAAAATGATATGCAAAATATCATAGTGCCGTACAGAAAAATGAAGCAAATATTTCCGAATTGTTTACAAAGTCAAATAATTAACAATAACTGTCAAAATGCCCTATAACTATGGGGAAAACACTGTTTTGATTGGCACTCAGAGTAGTTTGGAATGAAATCTGACAATTACTTGCAAACGGCCGTTAACTGTATAAGTCAGTAATATCTCGATTGAAATATACAAATCGTAGTCAAGTGTATACAGGGCAGGCAAGAGAGATATATGTTATTACGAAGTGTATAAGAAATTGTTAATAATACATATCGAAGATTATTTATCTTAATCAATTCACAGAACGTTGTGCATTTTGACGGAAAATGGTAAAAAATACCCCCGTTTTAGCGTTGTGATGTAGAAAACGCCTTTCGCCTCGTGAATTTTTCCGAAAAGTGTTGACATTTTATGAATGAAGTGATATACTATAATCACAGGGAAGGGAAAGGGAGACAAACACAAAGGAGCCTCCTGAAGACCTCCGAAGGTGATGAGCCCCGGAGATATCTCGGAGTAAATTCTTTGAGAAAAAGATCCCCGTACCTACAAAAACGTGTGCAGGCAAAGAGCCGCACAGATATTATTTTAAAGGAGGGTTTTCTTATGAAAACTACAAAGAAAGGTTTTACACTTATTGAGCTCATCGTTGTAATCGCTATCATCGGTGTTCTCGCAGCTATCCTCGTTCCTTCAATGCTCGGTTACGTTAGAAAGTCTAAGATTTCTTCCGCTAACTCTGCTGCTTCTTCTATCCAGAAGGGCTTCGAAGCAACTCTTACAGATGCTGACTCAAAGGGCGTTAAGCTTGAGTACTGTGGTTGGGTTGACTTCAAGGACGGCGTTATGAGCGGTGCTCTCAGCCATATGAGTTCTGCTGGTACTAACATCTCTGTAAACCTCACAGAGGGCGTTGGTAACTACTTTGATAAGTTTACTAAGGCTCGTGGAGCTGCATTTATTCAGAAGTCTTCTTGTCCTGCTGTATTCTGCACAACAGACGGTACATACTGGGGTACTTTCCCGAGCGGATATGTAGAGGCTAAGGATTATAAGAGGAATGGTGCTATCAAGACAGCTTCTAATGACGCAGCTGTAGAAACTCTTCTCATTGGACGTATGAACGGTACTTCTGATGGTTGGGAAGCTGTTGAAGGCGTTGATTCTACCGGTTCAGTTGATAAGCTCGGTAAGGTTTGATTTTAATAAACCTAAAACAATTTAATGAAATTAAATCCTCTCTCTTCGGAGAGAGGATTTTTTATGGGGGAGTGTTAATTATGGATATAAACAATAAGGTTATTAACAGTTTCTTGTGTTTATGCGCGAGTGCGGCACTTGGTGCAGGCGGTATGTACCTTTACAATAAGAAGCATAAAGAACCGTGTGAAAATAGCTATTTTAAACTTATATCTGAGTGTGAGGAAAAACTTAAAGCTAATAATGTGACACTTCCTGATGGAGTAGATGTTGAAGCAGCGGCTCTTAAAGGATATTTGGCTGCTTATGGAGACAAGTATACTGAATATTTTTCTCCTGAGGATAGGGAAGCTGAATATGTTCAGAATATCAATAATTTTCCGGCTGTTATGACTTGTGGATACAAAGTCGGACGTAATGATGTTGGAAATCTTGAAGTCGTTGAAGTGCAAAGTGGAAGTATTGCTGAGAAGCAGGGAATTGTCCAAGGAGATATTATTCTTTCGGTTGATCGAAAATCAGTAGAAGAAGATGGCATAAAGATGACTGCTTATGAACTTGTTGGCAAAGATGGAACTGTTATGACGCTTTCACTTATTCGTGACGGTAAAGAAATCACTCTAGACTTTGAACGTCATGTCGATGAGTCTATTGATAATGATGAGGTTTCCACAAAACTAATAGACGATGTTCTTAAGTTGAATATCAGAACGATAAATAACTTCACTCAGGCAAATGTTAATGGCAATCTTGAAAACTATAAAGGTAAATACAAGAAGGTCATTTTAGACCTTAGAGACAATGTTGGCGGTGATATTGAAGGCGCAGTTTCGGTAGCTGATATGTTTATCTCGGAGGGGAATGTTAAGTGCTTCCCGAATAATGGCGAGGAAATAATTCTTGAGGTTGGAAGCGAACCATGTGATATTAATGTTCCAACTGTAGTGCTTGTAAATGATATGACTGCAAGTTCGGCAGAAATTATCACGGCCCTCTTAAAGCAATTTGGTGATGAGGTTACGATTGTCGGTGTTAACACCTATGGTAAGGGGGTGTTTCAGAAGAGTGAAACACTCAGTAATGGTGGTACTCTTAATTACACAGCTGGCTACTATACAGTAGGAGACTGGGAGTGCTACCAGGATAAGGGTATTGCACCTGATATTGAGATAAAGATGGATAAGGAACTCAAAGACACAGATAAAGATATCCAGCTTAAAAAGGCTCTCGAGATACTGGGATAATTGCACAAGCTGGCTGCCTAAAATTTGTAGCATACACCCAAAGTTTTTTATTGACAAAATGTGAATAATTTGCTATAATGAAGTTGTACAGTTATCACATTAATGGAGGTGCTTTAATATGAAGAGGAAAAAAGGCTTTACGCTTGTTGAAATGATCGTTGTTCTCGCAATTATCGGTATTCTTGCTGCTGTTCTCATTCCTACGTGGAGCTACTTCGTTATGCGCGCGAATGTTAAATCGCAGAATAACTATTCAAAAGTAATATTCAACGCTGCACAGACTCAGTCAACGCGTGAGAAATTCTTTGAGCGCGATTCTTATGATATTGTAAATGATACAACCGGAAGTTACACTACTGCAGAGAAGACAGAAGCTAAGAAGAATCTCATGGTAGGTGCGGAAAGTAAGTTTTACGTTTATTGGGATGGTAAGGACGGCTATATTCTTGATCCCGCTGATGGGAAAACAGTTATAGCAGCTTCCAATCAGGATAGACTGGATGCTTATGTGAATGCTATCAACAAGGTATTCTCACATTCCGGTGAGACAGTTTACAAGATATATGTTGAGGACTACATGGTCAAGTCTGTATGCTCAGGCCGCTCTGATGGAACCGAGGATATAGGTTCGTTCCCGAAGAACCAGGATGGTAGATCACATGGTGATACAGTCCAGACTTTTGATATGTCAACAATAGTACTTTAATATAGTATAACCCAGAGGAAACCGTGAGGTTTCCTCTTTTTTTATTAAATAACAGCAAATATGGAATGAATCAGGAAGTTTTCAACATATTATTCGAAAGAAAGTTGAAAACCTTTTGCTTGACAATATCAAAAATGCATGATATAATAATTAAGTCGCCTGAGGGGAACGGAAAACTTCCTGAAGGAGATAAACCAGCAACTTGAAAATTGAACAATGCTAAGAAAAAAGTAACGACCCTTGAAATTCCTTTATGAGAAATAAAGGAAGGTCAAGCAAAGACTAAAAAATACGCAGTAATAACGCAAGCG
>JAEEGJ010007906.1_pt1 | contig 29847 bp, 18 predicted proteins | sample 8958761 | NCBI WGS metagenome assembly JAEEGJ01 (sample SAMN16246546, study PRJNA631951) | gut metagenome | biome: gut microbiome; feature: rumen; material: RS-attached | host: Bos | place: Iran: Karaj | collected 2018-10
TTTCTCGGATCAACGATCTTAACAGCGTCAGTAACTCTGCCGTACTGGCCCTGTGCCTTCTCAAATGCAGTATTTGCATCATCGCCTGCCTTGATAAAGTCCATCATCTTACCAAAATTGATGAACTTGTAGCCGATAATCTCGTCATCCTCATTAAGAGCGAGGCCTGTGATATAACCATCTGTGAGTTCGAGGTAACGGGGGCCCTTCTTGAGAGTACCGTATGTTGTACCAATCTGTGAACGGAGGCCCTTACCGAGATCCTCAAGTCCTGCGCCTATTACGAGACCGCCTTCAGAGAAAGCAGACTGTGAACGGCCGTATACAATCTGGAGAAATAGTTCTCTCATAGCTGTATTAATAGCGTCACATACGAGGTCTGTATTAAGAGCTTCAAGAATAGTTCTGCCTGGGAGAATCTCTGCAGCCATAGCAGCAGAATGTGTCATACCAGAGCATCCGATAGTCTCAACGAGAGCTTCCTGAATCACACCTTCCTTAACATTGAGTGTGAGCTTGCAGGTACCCTGCTCAGGTGCACACCAACCTATACCGTGTGTAAAGCCGGAAATATCCTTTATCTCCTTAGCCTTTACCCACTTTGCTTCCTCAGGGATCGGAGCAGCGCCGTGAGCAACGCCCTGTGCGATAGGGCACATTGTTTCAACTTCGTGCGAATAAATCATTATAAATACTCCTTTCGGTTTTTAGGCAACCCATATAACACAGCTGCTAAAAGCTGCGCGATATACGGCTTTTTCAGTTTCATACACCGATACAGTACGAATGTATCCAATTCCGTGCTGAACATACCTAATATATATAATACGACTTTTTCGCTTTAAAATCAAGTCTTTTTTAGAAAAATATTTCGTTATTTATTGCTATACTGTTATTTATGGCTATATATAGCCTAATACAGCGTTAAAAAAATATCATTCTCATTTTACGGCACTTGATTTTCCATTTTTATTACGTTATAATAATAATACATGTATAAGGGGGGATATTTATGAATGGAAAATTTGAATTACCATATAAACTGATCGATATTGGTATGGACGATGAGCGTTTCATCTTATCGTTTAAAAGATTCAAGGCACATCAGGATAGCTACTCAATCAAACGAAGCGGATTGGCCGGAGACTTTGAAATATATTATAAATGCAGCGGAATTGAAAGCAGATTTGAATGCGATATGACAGTAGCCAATCTTCTATATTTTTACTATGAACTGGATGACGTTTGGGATGGCTTGCCTGGTAAAAATAATGTTGCAATTCTAACGAACAACGCTGATACACCCGATCGAACAAAAATGACATTCAGACTTTATAAAGGTATATGTTATATAAACGGCATTTTTAAGAACAGGGACAACAGATACAAAAGCGGGATCATTCTCGATATGGAGATAGACTGCACTTTCATACCTGAAATACTTGTTTCAATACATGATTTTTTCGATGAATTAGAAGCAATACAAGGACATCGTAACTTTATATAATATACCAATAACCGAGAGGAGTACATGATATATGGAATACAATCATGCTGATAAGGCATGCGAGCTCTTTGCTGGAGGTCTTAACTGCGCCCAGTCTGTCTTTACTGCTTTTACCGACATTACAGGTATAGATAGGGATCTCGCCGTTCGCCTTTCCTCCTCTTTTGGCGGAGGTATCGGCAGAATGCGTGAGGTTTGCGGGGCATGCTCGGCTATGTTTATGATTGCAGGTATACTCTATGGGCCTGACGAAAGTTTCTCACATGAGGACAAAACTCAACACTACAGGCGTATACAGGAACTTGCTGCTGATTTCAAGGAAAAGCATGGCACTATCATCTGCCGTGAGCTTCTTAAGGAGCTTTCCGTTACAAGCAATCCTGAGCCAGAAAAGCGCACAGAAAAGTACTATAAAGTCCGTCCCTGCGTCAGATTTGTCAGAACGGCTGCAGAAATACTTGACAGATATATTTCAGATAATCCCCCAGTATTATAATTTATTGCAATGTATTGCCATTTTTAAGAAAAAATATTTATAAAAACTTATTATTAACAATTTATATATTGAAATTCTACGCTAATTGGTGTATAATAATTCATAAGTACACCTGAGGGGAAGTGACAAATACATGGATTCCCATAAGAGCACTAATTTCCTAAGAGAATTCGTTTCTGACCATCGACAGCTCTTTGATAAGACTCACGAAGTTACAGCATTTTCAATTGGAGTTCTTGCGTGCTTATGTGCTCATATCGCATATCTTATAATGTTCCGCATACTTGAAGTCCGTGAAATGGTAATATTCAATATATTCAGCGTTTTGTTCTATATTTCGCTATTTATCGCAGTACGTTTCGTACATGAAAAAAGTATACTGATTTATCTCTCAGATCTTGAAATCATAGTTCATGCTGCTTATGCAACGCACCTTATGGGCTGGCAGCCCGATTTTGCAATGTTCTTTATACTGATTATTCCTGCGACGTTTCTTACAAGTACAAAACGAATGTATATTCCTTTTATTGTCGGAGGAATTTCACTGGGATTTTTCTTATATTTCAAAATTTCACTGGACTATGACGCAGTCGGCAAATACCATTTTGCAGATAATACGCTAATCAAGGCCATGCAGATAACCAATGCAATTATTGGCGTTTTCGTTCTTATATGTGCTGCTATGACTAATATCCTTATCCGTGAATATATGGAGTTTCAGTTAGTAGACCAGCGTGAGAGTTTCAAAAAGCTTGCTTCTATAGACCCACTGACAAATCTCTACAACCGACGTGCCATGAATGAGAATATCAGGGATATACGCAGAAGGAGCCGTTCGCCAAAGAGTAAATACGTTATTGGTATCGGCGATATTGATAACTTTAAAAGAATAAACGATACCTATGGTCACGATGCTGGCGACAAGGTTCTTGTTTATGTGTCTAATCTCTTCATCAGTACAATTCCTGATGACGGATATGCCGCAAGATGGGGCGGTGAAGAGTTCCTGTTCATTATCCCCGAGTCCAGTATTGAGGAAGGTCTAGCTTTTACAGAAAAAATTCATAAGTCTCTAAGAGCTCATACATTTGAGATTGACGACTGTGAATTCGGAGTTACCATGACATTTGGTATAAGCGTGGGAATTCCTGTTGATAAGATAGATACCGTTATCACTAAGGCTGACAAGCGCCTTTATAAAGGAAAAAACAACGGCAAAAACCACACAGAATACACAGATTAACAAAAATCCTCGTACCATTAAGTACGAGGACTTTTTTCGCTATATAGGAAGCGATTTTATTAGCTTCAGCAGATATTTCTGTATTGCAAGAGCGTCATTCGAAGTTATTCCGTTTCCGCCGCCCTCAACATCTCCATCAGCTATTCCCTGCCTTGTGATATGTTTTTCAGAAGTACCATCCAAACCATAAACATTTGGACTTGCTAAGGCCTGCATGATAAGTACCGCATCAGCCAAGTCAACTATACTATCTCCGTTTGCGTCACCTGCAAGCTTTTGTTTGGGCTTTGTTGTGGTTGTTGTAATTATTATAGTTGTAGTAGTTGGTTTTGCAGTAGTAGTTGTTGTCGTAGTGGTTGTAGTCGGTTTTGCTGTAGTTGTTGTTGTCGCAGTGGTTGTAGTCGGTTTTGCTGTAGTTGTTGTTGTCGTAGTAGTTGTAGTCGGCTTTGCTGTTGTAGTCGTAGTCTTTGTCGTTGTAGTTGTTGTCGGCTTTGCTGTTGTAGTCGTAGTCTTTGTCGTTGTAGTTGTTGTTGGCTTTGCTGTTGTAGTTGTAGCCTTTGTCGTTGTAGTTGTTGTTGGCTTTGCTGTTGTAGTTGTAGTCTTAGTCGTTGTTGTTGGCTTTGCTGTTGTAGTTGTAGTCTTTGTCGTTGTTGTTGTTGGCTTTGCTGTTGTAGTTGTAGTCTTTGTCGTTGTTGTTGTTGGCTTTGCTGTTGTAGTTGTTATCGTAGTGGTTGTAGTCGGTTTTGCTGTAGTTGTAGTTTTTGTCGTAGTAGTTGTAGTTGTCTTCGTGGTTGTTGTAGTCGTTTTTGTAGTAGTTGTCGTTGTTGTCGTCTTCGCGGTTGTTGTCGTAACAGGAGATGAACCCACGTTTATATTGGCTTCAAGTGCCGAAACCGCTTTACCTGAATACTTTACTGGAACACTTCCAGTGCTGTCGGCATGATGATACTCAGTATCCAGACCATAATACATGTATTTTCCATCAGAATACATACCATAGATGTATCCCGTTCCCTTTTCAGTTTCCGAAAGCTCATAGGCTTTAACTTTTTGACCGTCATACAGTGCATATATCGCCGTAGGAGTTGAATAATAAACAATCCCATTAACAATTTCAGGAACAGTAAAAGCCTCAGTCCAGTATGAACGTGGATTTCCCCAAACATACCAAACAGAATCAGGAGAACCGATACTCGCCAAAACTTGTACAGAAGAAGCTTTATGAGCTGTTCCATCATATTTTACAAGTTCTGCAGTGACCTTGCCTGGTTTGCCTTTTATGGTAAGCCATCCACCGTCGTATGGCTTAATAGCAGCTCTCGAATCCAGCCAGAAAGCATTGCTGAATGTATCTGGAACCTGCAGATTATATAAGTCGTTTCCAAAAACGTCTTTCCAGTCTTGGCTATCATGATTTTCGACCGCAATCTCAGGAGAAGTTCTGAGAAAATTATTGTGCCTTACGATTCCCTTGTAGCCACTGTAACCATCGTCCCACGCAACATCAACGAAATATCGACTACCATCTATAGTTATGACATTCCATGCATGTGAAAGATCGTCGCTTGTGACAAGTTCTGTGTGTATACCAAGCTTATTCATAAGCTTGGCGTAAAGCTCAGAGTATCCCTCGCAGACAGCCATTCCATTTTTCAGCATTCCGTATGAACTGTACTGCTCCCTGTCAGGACGGGTTACAGCTCCGTAATAGGCAGGATAATCGTAATCGAAATTTACCACAAGATAATCATGCACATACAATGCTTTTTCCTCTTCGGACCAACTGTCATCAACTCCCGACAGGATATCGTCTAGCTTTGCTATATAAGCGTTATACTGCTCGTTATACTCGTCATCATCGAAAAGATAAGAGAGATAAATAGTACTATTATTTGGAATAAAGGTTATACTTCCCTTTTGTACAAGCATTCCGACATCATAGCATGCGGCAACATGTCTGTATATGCTTATCAAGCTATCTTGGTTTTTGTCATTCATCCTTATGCCTTTAATTCTGAAATCCACAGCACTGCTGTGAGAATTAATAGCCTCATATACAACCTCTGCAGCTATTTTCGTTTGCTCAGCCGTCATGCCGTTTAAATCACCGATATATGAAAAATCGGGCATTGATGGAATAACATACTCAGCAATTGCAACTTCATTCGGTATCATATACGTCATCATCAAGAATGAAACAGAAATAGCAGCTGCTTTCTTTAAATGCCGATTGCTTGTCATATCCATCACCCTTTCAAATACCACATTTTATAGAAATAATTAACATATTTCTTTCACTTAATCATTCTATAATTGTATCATAACACAAATTTAAAATTATTTCAATTGATATCATGCATGAAAAAAGAGTCAAATATGTATGCAAATTCACGGACAAATAGTTTTATCAATTGTATTCTCCGAAAAATAGGCATTTATCATATTTAAAAAACGGCTCGGAATAATCCAAGCCGTCATTTTTATTTCAGGACTCCTACGACTATCTGCCGCTGAGTACCGTCATCGGTACAGGTAACTATAGTTACCCTGTTATCGCCGAAATCTCCAAGTATCCAAGTTTCCTCCGGTTCAACAATAAAAATCTCACTTACGGTATAGATATAGCAATTCTTGGCCGTATCATAAAGCTTTATCTCCATGCCTGTCTCCGCTTTTTTGAGATTGTTGAAATACTCCTTGTAGATCGTACTGCTGTGACCTGCAATACAGTAATTTCCTTTTCCCAATTCGCCGCTTCCCATGAAATGCCCTGCCGCTTTGGCAAGTATCTCATTTTCTGTTCCTTCCAAAATAGGAGCCTTTATATTCAGATCAGCAATCTCAATAACAGGATTTTCACGCATTAGCTTATGTTTGCGGTACTCTCTGTACAGCTTTCTGCCGCAAAAGAATCCTAAAATACTCGTTCCGAGAAGTATTGCAACGAGCCCTGTTATAAACAGAGCCCACTGCTTTTTGGTTGTTTTTTCGTTTGTATTATTCTTCATTTTCCTTACGTAGATCAAATATTCCTGACTTCAGAACCACAGCAAGGCCAATTACAATCATGATAAGTGCTCCGAATACCATTAATATATTCGTCATTGAATTATTCCCTGTCTGTGGAAGTGAAACAGCCTCATTTGCAGAATTTGTTCCCTCACCTGTCTTAGGATCGATAATGTATGTATCAAGAACATTACCTAACTTGTCCATGAGAATAATCTCACAGTGACCGTATTCGGTAGTCTTTACATCCACATCTCCGACCTGTTTTGTATTCTTCTCCTGATAGTCGATGACTGCCCATTTAGCAAGCTGCTCATCTGAAATGATATTATCGCCAACAGTAGTTGTTAAAATAACCGTGGACGTTATAGTAGTAGTTATTGCAGGTATAGTGATGTTAGGTGCACTCGTAGTCGGAATAGAAGAAGTCGTAGTTGTGGATGATGCTCTTGCAGTTGTAGTCGCTGAACATGTAGTTATAATAGCAGAAGTAGTTGTTGTAATAGGAACTACAGGATTATTTCCACTGAGGTCATAATTTTTACCGCTTAGATCAGTTTTCTTGCCCTTGGCAATAAGCTTGCAGCCTTCCTTAACAGTAATTACTGCATTGTCAGCTATAAGTACATCAACATATTCGGGGATTGTTACGTCAGCTGTTACTTCAACATTGCCGAATAATGTGAGCTCTGTGCTTTCACCTGCCTTTACTGCTTCTTCAACTGCGACTCTGATATCAACATATGTGTTCTTGTTGCTCAGCATTGCAATTGCTTTTGGATTAATTTTATAGCATTCTGTAAGTTCTCCACATATATCGCACGTACGAACTGCCAGGCCTGGTTGCTCGCCATCTGGAGGTAAAACAACTTCAAATCTGCCTGTTGATTCGCACTGATGCGGTTCAACTCTGCGTATCTTCTGAACTTCTACTGTGCCATCTGTATACTCATAAGAGACCTCTCCACTTACGAATTCATCAGATAATTTAACTCTGAAAATATCCTCCGGAACTGTTATTTTTAGCTCTCCGTTCTCATCTGCTGTATTTCCGTAAATGTCTGTGAGCTCGATAGCATTGCCTGTTACGGTAATTGGAATATCCGGATTATCGTCATGTGTGTCGGTTTTAACTTTGATGTTATCAAGTGTTATTCCATCATCGTATTTATTAAAGATATACATGTCATCTTCTTTTACATCATATGTTTCATTATCTTCATTTTTATATTTATTGTTAACGTATTCAGTAAAAGCAGAGATAGCTGTTGTATTGTCGTTGGTATTGATGTTAAAAATATATTCGTTTCTGAATTCATCAATTCTGAATTCATCAATTGCACTTTCAGGATTGGTCGGACCGTTGAAAATCTCTCTGAGTCTGTTCTTTGCATTATCGGTTGTGATTATTGTTTTGAAGTTTTTTGGCGCATCTGTCTCAGAATTTATGCTTACAGAACAATCCACAGGAGCCTGGGAGCCTTCAAATCCAACCTTGATATTCTTTAAGATATGCTCTGTTGGAAGTTCGCCATATTTCTTTTCAAACTCATTGATTTTTACTATCCTGTTCAGATTATTCTTACTTGCTTCAGCCAAATGAGGTAAAATTCTGAATATGTCAATTAGTAGCGATGATGTATACTGTTCATAAACTGATTTCCAAAGATCTTTAACGGTTACCTCCAGGGTAGCTGTATTTTTTGGCTGTAGTACATCAACATGGAGATTTTTGTCATCTGCACTTTTTCCTATAAGCCAGGAATCACCATATTTTCTAAGTTCAGGAATTTCGTTACCTTGTTCATCATTGACCTTCAGAACAGCTTCTGAGAGCTGCATTCTTCTGTCTACTTCACATACGAGGTCGTAAACAGGCTTATCAGATTCGTTTGTGAGGTTTATCTTTATTACGTAATCTTTCTGAAAATATGAATACTTAGGAAGCTCGATGTTCATTTTAATAGCGTCAGTAGTGTAAACGTGGAACGCTCCCTGTGTATTGAATGGCATTATAAACGGAGATTTGCCGTTTTCAAGTCCCTCATAAACAGCTGAAAGCTGATAATCACCAGCCTCGTCACCGCGGACATACCAGTTTGCGGTCTGGACTTTTTCATTAGTAAGATCACCGACCTTCTGCTCCTGTTCACTGTTAACTAGTGCCATTCCCTCTGGGACGCTGAGAGTAGCTTTGCCGTGTGTAATAGCGCCACCGCCCTTGTTGATAACAAGAAGCTGTACATTGTAATACTCACTGAGCCACCTGCAATTACCGTCAACGAAGAGAAACATATCTTCGTTAACTGTTTCCTGATGGTAAACGGTTAAACCAATTTCTTCGATAGATACACCTTCACTTTTATCTGAATTTTTAGCGATTTCTTCATTAAGATCAATTGTTTTTTCACCTATTGATAAGCTAGGAGCGCTATAAACTGAATTGCCTTGACCATCGAAAATAGTTTTATTCTCAATAACTACTCCTACAGAATCAAACGTAGCTTTAATAGAGTACTTGGTACCGTTGAAGTTTTCATCGTCTGGGAGGTCAATGTCTAATTCATCAATCTCTTTTTTGGACATATCTGTTACTGTAAGCGTGCCTGTGACCATGGGTGACTTTGTTGTTGTGATGATTGTTGTTGATGTTGTAGTAGCTTTACTTGTTGTCTTAGATGTCGTTGCAGTGGTTGTGGTCGTTGTAGTAGTTGTTGTGGTGGTAGTAGTTGTCTCGACAGGAATATCAATTATGATATCACCGTTGGAATTAACGCTGAGTGTTCCGTTGGCCTCTATAGAAGTCAGGAGTTTCTTAACACCATCTGCAGAGACATATTTGCCAAGTCCTTTTATGACTTCTCCAGAATCCACTGCATATATGCTGAATTTATCTACTGTAACTTCGCCCGTGATATTCAAAGATTTGCCCTTAGGAATATAAATACCAGCTTTTTTACCTGTTATGCTGATTTTTCTGCTGAGGTTCACAATACATCCTCCTGGGCATTTAACACCGTATTCACCGTTGCTTAAGATCGTTCCTCCAGAAATGTTTATAGTACAGGCTGACGTAGTTCCATATACTGCAGGATAATAATCTGAATATATATCAGTGCCTATGATATTCAAAGCACCTGAAAAGTCTTCTTCAATCCATATGCAGGCAACATCTGTTTCAGGTATTATGATATCACCAGATTTAAACGTAAGCTTACCACCTTCAAGGTTAATCTTATTTGCTTTATTTCTGACTGAAATAGGTCCCCTGTAGTATCCTACAACCTGACCGCCATTTAAGTTAAATTCGCCTGAATTTACCCTTATCGTTGCATACGAAGTTTTATCATTATATCCATAGAATGTACCACCGTAAATGGTAAGCTTATTTTCAGATACTATAAGATTATTTGAAGCTGTACTCTTGACAGCACCTGTTTTATCTGCAGAGCTGTCTCTGATAATAACTTCACTGTTTTTGTTGCAGTTTATTGAAGGCGCACTTATAATATGTCCGTTTAGATCAAGGTCCAGCAAACCGCTAATTGTCGCTGTTTTACTGAGAGTTACATCACAACCGAGCTTGTAAATACCAGCAACAGGAAGTCTGTCAGATCTGTCCCATATTCTGTCTTCACTCACTATGAACTTTATATTATGTTCATTTGCAAATTCCTCAGCAGCAGAGTTTTTGAAACCATAAATAATTTCTATTTTGCTTTCATCAAATGCATTATCTTTAATATTAGTGACACTTGCTGGAATAAACAATGATTTGAAGGTAGTACCGCTGAACGCATTATCACCTATAGACTTAACGTAATCCGGTATCTCCACTCCATTGAGCTTTTTACAGTTACGGAAAGCATTAATGGATATATCATTAACAGATATCGGGAGAGTTACGGACTCAAGATTCGTACAATCCATAAACAAGCTGTATGTATTAATTGACTCAACTGTTTCGGGGATAACTATGGATTTAATATTTGTTCCAATGAAAGCACTATAATCAATATTTTTTACAGTCCCAGATATCTCTATCTCATTCAGCATCTTGCAATTCTGAAATGCTCCGGCCTGAATAGTCTTAAGTCCCTCGTTGAGCTTTACTGATTCAAGAGCTGATTCTGCAAATGCAGAATTGCTGATAGTTTCAAGATTTTTTGAAAGCTCTACAGATTTTATACCGCTTAAACAAAAAGTAGATCTTTTTATCACATTAACAGTATCAGGCAACTTTATACTTTCAAGTGAAGATGTATTATGGAAAGCTCTTTCACCAATAGAAGTAACCGCCTCAGGAAGCTTAATACTTTTAAGCGCAGTACATCCACTGAAAGCATCATCACCTATGCTTGTAACTGTATCAGGTAAATCTACACTTTCAAGTGATTCACAACGGTAGAAAGTACTATTCGGCAAAACAGTAAGCTTTGATGGGAGCTTTACAGATTTCATTTTGTCGGCACAGCTGAATGCATAATCAGGAAGTATTGTAAGACTGTTATCATAATTAATAGATTCAAGGTTTGATGCTTCAAATGTATAATTATTCAATGTTTTCAGAGAAGTCGGCATTTTTAACTCTGTAACGCCACTATTATCAAATACATGATAACCTAAAGACTCCACACTGTCAGGTAGCTCTATTCTCTTTAGTGCAGTACAACCTGTGAAAGCTCTGTCTCCTATGCTTGTAAGTGTTGACGGAAGATTAACACTTTCAAGTGATTCGCAAGAGTAAAAACTATAATTCGGCAAAGCAGTAAGCTTTGATGGAAGCTTTACAGACTTCATGTTTCCTAAATAACTGAATGCACAATCAGGAAGAGTTGTAAGGCTGTCGTCATAAATGACAGATTCAAGGTTTGAATCTGCAAATGCATATAACGACAACGTTTTCAGAGAAGTCGGCATTTTTAACTCTGTAACACCGCTCCTTCGAAATACATAATAACCTAAATACTCCAAGCTGTCAGGAAGCTCTATTGTCTTAAGAGCATTACAGTATTCAAAAGCTTTATCTCCTATACTTGTAATAGATGAAGGTAACTTTACACTTTCAAGTGCTTCACATCCTGATAACATTCCATTATTGATCACTGTTATTCCCTCAGGTATTTCAATGGTCTTGAGCTTTGTAGATATAAAAGCACGACTTTTTATCTCTTTAATATTCTTTGGCAGCTTAAGCTCAGTTATGCTGCAGTATGCCAGCGCACTTTCACCTATACTCGTTACTGTTTCAGGCAGTTCTATACTTGTGAGTTGTGAGCAACTATTAAGCATATTATCAGGAACAGCTGTAAGCTTTGACGGCAGTTTTATGCTGTTTAGCTCATAATCCCCCATTAACAATCCATCTGGTAGATCTATAAACCTCTCTGGGATTTCCATAGATTTGAAATTTGAATATGCAAATGCATAAGGATTAAGAGTTTCAACAGAATCAGGTATCGCAAATTTCTCTATGCCACACTTATTAAAAGCATATCGTCCTATACTTGTTACATTTTCTGGAATATCAACGTGTGTGAGCGATGAACATTCGTCAAAAGCTCGTTCAGGGATAGCAGTAAGCTTTGAAGGAAGCTTTACAGTTTCCATACAAGAAGCACCAGAATAAGCATTAGCAGGAAGCGTAGTTTTGTCATCAGGATAGTTTATAACCTCAATGTTAGAGAATCTAAAAGCATTTACCCCAATTCCTGTCACAGAAGAAGGAATATTCAGTTCCTTTATACTAGTATGTTCAAATGCATATTGCCCGATATATGTTAATGTATCAGGTAACACAATACTGCTGATACTTGAAGAACCATTGAAAACAGAATTCATAAGCTTTTCAAGCTTTGATGGAAGTGTCACCTTCTCAAGCGATTCACAATGTGCAAAAGTATAATCGTTAAGAACTGTCACACTATCTGGAATATCTATTACTTTAAGACTGGTGGCCATAAATGCACTTGCTCCTATATTAGTAACGCTATCCGGGATAGTAACTGTTTCAATAGGGCAGTTCTGGAATGCAGAATTACCGATATTAGTAACGCTGTCCGGGATAGTAACTGTTTCAATAGGGCAGTTCTGGAATGCAGAATCACCGATAGACGTTACTGTATCCGGAATATTTAACGATTTGATATACCTGTACGCAAAAGCCCCATTTCCAATAGAAGTTACCTTTTTTCCATTTATTTCAGAAACTATTTCGGCTTTTTCAGCTTCTAATTCACAATATGCAACCTCTGCATGATCTTCATATATTGCATACGCGATAGAATCCTTTTTAACAATCTCATAAGTGTTTTTAGTGTTTGAAGTATTTCCCTTAGAATCAGGATCAATACGAATGTATCCATCATAGTGAGTACCGTTAAGGATCTCATCACCGCTTGTATCAACTATAATAGGTGCCTTTCCAGATTCAGCCAATATATTGTCAGAAGAATTTTTACCGTTAATATTAAACTTTGATTCTCTACCATTTGGATTGCATATATTGAAATAAAAGATATCTCCCGGCTTGGCATATTCCGGAATAGTTACCTCAAAAGAAGCAAAAATGCCGTTTTTTCCGTAATAACTGGAGCTCCATATGAAATGTATATTATGTAGCTGTCTGTATGCTGAAGGAAACATAATATCGTCCACAAGCCAAACTTCGCTCGTTCCGCCAGATGTTGGCTTCTTGTAAACTGGTTTAAGACAAGAATCCATCTCAACGTACACAATTCCATATGAATAGTAATAGATATCGTTACCAATGTTTTTATCCTCGATGTAAACATTCATTTCCACCTTAGAACCTGCTTCAGCCGCAGAAACGGTTTTTTTGTCCATGTATAGGCAGGGATTGGCAGTGATTTTTTCGTTGTTGACAACAACAGCCCCTGCTTCATCTTCTTCATCTCCCACCAAATATTGGCTATGTGACACTGCATCATCTGTTAAGCTCAAATCAGCGGCTGCCGTATTGAGCAACATGTTTCCTGCCATCTGTCCTGTTACTACAGAAAAAGCCGCTATTAACGAAATTGCTTTTTGGGTGAATCTTTTAATAAGTTTGTGGCTCAATTTGAATTTCTCCTTTTTTTCAGTGCTGCATATTCAATCTGGTATGAAATGCAACACCTATATTTCCTTAAAAGCGAGTACAAAGCTGTCAAATCACACTTACAGCGAAAAAGCTGATACGATACCAGCTTTATCTTGTAACTTAAATTGCATAATAAAATATAACAACTTAAGTAAATTATATCGTTTATTATACAATAAGTCAATATAAATATTGCTCTCTTTCTTTTTCTGTTGTCTTTTTGTGCTATTTGTTAATATTATTTGTATATTCTTCGTATATTTCTCCGTTTTTCAAAAAATTTTCAGCACAAAAAAGCCTGTTTTACAGGAAGTCACTTGGACTTTTGTAAAACAGGCCATTTATCATCATCCTTCAATAACAAGATTGTCGGATCCGTTAAGTGTGAACACGAATTTTCCGTGAGAAGAAGTGATGTTTTCTCGATTGAGATATTTTTCAGCATTTGCAGCAGAATTGAGAATTATGTGGGTATTAGCATCACTCTGCGTTAAACACGTAGCGCCCGTAAATCCACCTATACCGAGGGACTGCTTACCTTCCACTGTAAAACGAACAGCAGCCTGTTCAATAATAATATCGCTTTTACCCTCAAGAGCCGCTACAGCCGAACATCGTTCTCCCTTGATATTCACAAAGCAACTTGCTTCCTTCAATGAAAGCTTTGAGTTTTCACCGTCAAGAGTTCCGATACCAACAAGTTCTATACCCGACATGAATATCTTCGCAGAGGTCTTATATATCCTGATATCATTGCTTCTTCCGATATTACCAATAGCAGTTCCACGTGCCGAAGTCATTTCCATGCCAATATCACAGTCATGGATATTAAGCTCCGTAGACGCATATAGCGCTCCAATACCGACTGCAACATCACCCTGTAGATTCAGGCGGTACTGCCCAGAATTTATCCTTATAACACCACCGTTTCCCGAACCTATGCCAATACCTGTCTGTCCGTGGGAATTAACAGTTATTCTGCCAGACTGCTCAAAAACGAGTTCTCCATGCAGCAAGCCAACACCATTTCCAATACCGTAATAATCCTTATCATCAAGATTTATCTCGAGCCTTCCGTCTCCTGAAAGGGTGAACTTTGAAGACTCAGGGACTCTTATTCCACCCATATCGAGTTTATTATCACCGACAAGTACAACTGTGATATCATTTTCCTCGCCGACATCTATACAGGGCTTGTTTTTTATACTGGTTAGCCAAGAGTTTTCAAGGATTATCCTGCCGCAAAAGCCCTTTCGCGTTTCTATTCGTATCTGAGAGTCAACACTCGGGTCGCCTTCAACAATAACATCACCATTTCCATTTGCACCGACAACTATACATTTAATTCCCGACGGTACAAGCCTGTCAAGTAAAACTCTCTCTGCATTATCAGCAAGATAGACCTGCTGTCCTATGCCTTCCTCTCGCTCCTGATTATACCGCTTTATGAGTTGCTTTATATCATCAGGAATAGATTCAATAATCTCAGGTGTAGGTCTTGCCGTAAAATACCCCTGAATAAGATCAGCTCCCAAGAGTATTACCGTATGTAGCTCATCTGCAGTCTCAACTCCCTCTGCGAGAGCAAGAATATCATTATCGTGGCAAAACTGTATTATTTCTCTTACAAAATGACGTTTTTTCGGACTTATATGTATCTCATGCAACAATGAACGGTCTATTTTTACGAAATTTGGCATATAACGAAGAAGATTTCCAACATTAGAGTATCCGGAGCCGTAATCATCGATAGCCATTTTTACGCCCATATTCTTATAGCGCTCCTTAAGAGACTCAAGGCTCTCATCATCAATCTCTGACTGCTCTGTCATCTCAACAACTGCCATATCTGCATGCTTTAGAAGCATTTTCGTGACTTTTCTGTAGTCTTCCGCTTCAAGCTTTGCCTCAGGAATACTGTTAATGAACACAAACCTTCCCATAAACTCGCTTTTTCGCAGATCTATTATCCCAAGTACATTCAGAAAAGTGCCGCGCTCTATATCTGGAAGTCTATTAACGAGTCCTGCATATTTAAGTATGTGGAGTGGTGAGAGCTTCATGGAACTTTTGGGTCTCATAAGCGCTTCATAAGAGTATATTTCACCATTCTTGGCGTTAACAATTGGTTGAAAATAGTAATCGAACTGATTTTCGTCGATAATTCGCTCTGTCTCTTCGAGTTCAGCCCTCTCATGATCTGAAAGCGACATAAGCCTGTGGTTGACAATTCCGGTGTAATTTCTGAATCGTACCAACATTTCAGCTATTTTGTCAACATCATTCATTATAGCTTCTTCAATTTCACCTTTATGCTCATTATTATACTTCTCAATAAGTAAAGAGCGCTCTTCATCAGAAGAAAGCTTTAAAATGTTGTCCAAAAGTTCATGTATCCATGATATATCGTAATTTTCATTATGTTGCTGTTCCAATTTCTCTCCCCCCTTCCGAAAGCTATAGGCATTTTTATTATTATATCACTTTTAAAAGCAATTTTCAAGCATTTTAACTAAAAATTCATATTCTCAGCGAAATTTTATAACGAATTTTCACTTATAAACAAGTCCCCCGAAGTTCAAACTGCGGGGGGCGAAGATAATATTTCAGATTTAAGTTATTTATCACTGTTTTCAAGAAAACTGACAGCCCAATCAAGCTCATAGTCCTTATTATCGCAGAATATTGCCATTGCTGCATCATAGTCAAAAGGGATACGCACCTCAACAGGATTTCGACTGACCATATCAGAACGGGTATCTATAGACGGCTCTCCGTCCTCATTGATAGTTAGTCCCACAGGATATGAAACGCTGACAATTCCCTCAGATAATACACAGCAACCGCCTGTCATCTGACCGCTGCCATTTGGATCAGTGATACCAGCAAGAGTAACATTCGGCAGCTTTGAAAGCAGATAAGCAGTCACGTCTCCTGCACTTACACAGTACATGTTTGTCAGCGCAACCACCTTAATATTAGAAAATTCCCCATCACCGCGAATGTTGTGAAAAGCGGTACGGATGTATTTTCCGTCTTTTCGCAAACCTACTCCCTGTGCATATATTTCTTCACCAGTAAAAAGTTCACAGAGAGCACAACCTATCTCATCATAACCGCCTTGATTATTCCGTAGATCTACAACAAGATATTCCATTCCCTGTTCTTTCAGTCTGCGAAGCTTTCTCTTGAACATTTTCCTCGCGCTTCTGCATTCACCCCTGTAAAAACTCATGATATCACTTATGCTTCCGCCAGTAGTCTCAGCGCTTAGCCTAAGATAGCCACATTCATCATTAAGCATTTTCGTACTGAAATTAGAAGTAAGTATGTCCCTGCGATTCACTGGTCTATGTACAAAAGCATTTACAGCTTCATCATATGTGTGTTCGTCTGCACGCGCTGAAAGCACTGCCGTACGCTCATTTCCCGATTTGTCAATAAATGTAACCTCCACAGTTTCTCCGCCTGTTGCCGATAGCTCGAACATTGCAAGGCGTTCTGCATTGGCCTTTACGGAAAGTCCCTCATTCTCTACTAACTCTTCAGCAGCCTGTAAAACAGGCTTTCCGTTCCATTTCGTGATAATTGTTCCATCCTCTATTCCGAAACTATTGATTTCTTTCTCGGTGCAGACAGCAATCACTTCTCCACTGTCAAGCTGTACCATCGAAAGGCCATAATCATTCAGTTCAAAAGCAGAATGATACTTTTTATCGTCATAATCTACATAAACCTCTACATGACCATCGTGGAGCTCATTGCAAAACATGAAAACAGCGTCCGAAAATAGGGATGGATCATCTTTTTCTTCCGCTTCTCTTACAATGGGCATATATTTTTCTTCAAGTACAGAAAAATCGAGCTCCTTCCATTCTTTCAGGACGTATCTTCTGTCCAGTTCCTTTACCATAGCGTGAAAGGACTTGGTATAACTTTTCCGAGTATAATTATGAATATCATTAGAAGAAGTGAAGAAAACAATCCCGAATAGGGCCGTCATTACAGCAGTTACTGGAGCAAAAATTCTATATCCCTTTTCCATATCCGCGCATAGCATTGGCACAAAAGCGATAATTGCTATCAGATACATAGGCGCATAATTGTTCAGAAATTCAGGTGCTCCGGAAACATAAATAAAATAGTGTACAGTCGTTATTAGAAACGGTATAAGACAAAGCTTTCTCCAAATCCTTAACTTGCTATCATATTCCCACCAGCGATGATGAAGCACAGCAAGCACAATCATAGTCAGCATTACCGCTCCGCACCAAATCATATGTATTTTATTCGATGATTCAAGCATGAACAGTATTCTTCCCAACAAATTATCCATATCAGATTCCCCCAAAACAGATTAAACCATCGAATGCGAGCTACACTCCAAAAGGCAATCACAGGAAAGTTTCCTCTTCTGTGGCCGCCATGCCTAACTTAACGCCAGGAAACAACACTTATTTTCTTCTCTCTGTGCCGAAAAATACATTATCAAAAAACTTCTTGGTTTTATCCTCTCCGAGAGCCTTTTTGAAAACATCTGTTGAAACTCCGCCTTTTGAGATTAGATTATCGGAATATTCCTGTGTAAGTGCAAGTTTTTCACCCTTTTCCACATCTGAAAGCTCATCAAGTTCTTTAGCATTTTCCATATAGGTACTTATAGCGTCACAGAACATTTCCTCTATCTTTTCATCATCCACACGCTTACCTGCCTTGTGAAGAACTACTGTCATAAGATCATCGTACCAGGCAGGATCTGTAATGATATTCTCAAGACTGCTGTATCTGTCTTCAAACTCCTTCAAGGCATCGAGCACACTAATAAATCTGCTGTCATTCTTATCAGAAACAAGATCGTAAAACTCTACGTATGCCTTGCGTTTTCCAAGAATATACATGAAATCCATCGACATCAGCGGCATATTCTTTTCATATGGCGTAATAACATATGAAACCATCTGCATCATGCCCATATTAACCGTCATAACTGAAAGATTTCCCACATTGCTGACGTCATACTGCGAAACATTGAACTTCATCAGTCCATACATTTTCACCTGTGAGAATTCTCCCGGATCAACAGATTTGACCTCGGCATAATTGGAAATAGTTTCCATTCCGGACTCTATAGTCCTGTTCATTACCTCCATGTTCTTAGAAGCGTTATAGGCTATAAAACCTGTAAGAGCTCCACCTATTACGACTATCGTCAGTAGCACCTTTGGCCACTTTTTCTTCTTTTTTACATCCATATCCTTCATAATGTCTTGCCCTTTCGTCATTATTTAACCGCATATCAAGCGATTTTATTATATCATCGAAATTGAATAATGTCATTGAAGACAACAGATCAATGCTGAAAAGTATATCTACTCACTTTTTATAAGCTTAATCTTTTGTAACTTATCCGCTTCAACATCATAATAATATCCGTCTCCGATCTCACATATCGCATATTCTTCCTTCAGATATTTGACATCCATATTTCCAAATATAGTTTTCTGTCCTCTCTCACCTGCAAATTCTGCAATATTGTCAAGCAGAAACGAAGCGGTAATAAGATTATTAAAGAACGAATTCTGTTCACCGTCGCTTATTTTCTGAACATCGGAAAAGATGAAAATATACTTCTTCTCATCAGCTATAGCAGCCATTTGTGGCATTATGTAGTTGATAAATCTTCTGCACTCTACGGAATTCAGATATATCTGCTTGCTTTGTATCACAAAGACAGTCAGCGGATTATCCTCAGCTTTGCAGTCAGGTACAAGCTCGTAATCCTTTTTTAGTTGATCACTCAGTTCATAATACGGAGCAAGAAACTTCTTGTCGAGCTCTATGTAATTGTTGTTGAGGTAAATGTAAAACTGCTGCAGCGGTGAAAGCTTTCTTGTTACAGAAGTGCCATCTTTTCTCTCAAGTTCCTTGATCTCATACTTATTTATCATGACCGTTTCATGATTAGAAGACATATCCGAGAATATCTCCTTTAGCTGTTCACGTCCGTCGTCAAAGAAAACAAAACGTGCTGAGGATTCTTTTTTGCCGATACCGTTGCAAAGCAATTTCAGAAGATTTGTCTTTCCAAATTCCTTTTTACCGTAAATCGCAATAACATGCGTCTTTTCAAAGTCAACTGAAACAGGCTCGAATTTCAGATAATCAAGACCGACATTTACCGAAATCTGAGACTTTTCATCGTTATTTACATCGGCAAATACGTAATAATCGCCCATCGTAAGTTCTTTCGGGAAGGTCTTGTTTCGTTTTACATGGTGCAGAAATTCCTTCTCCTCTTCGTTATATCCGAACTTTTTTCTAAGTTTTTCTGAAAAGGCAGAATTAATATCACTGACCGATTCGGGCTTTGATGTCTGTACCTCATAAGGAAGATTCATTTTGAATGTGCCTGTGATATTATCTGGCTTTATTGTAACATTTGCAAATCCATGCCCTGCATTGTTTCCGATGATACCAGGCTTAGACACAAATATCTCAGAATATGCATCTGCAGGCATCTCATACGCGATTTTCTGCCTGAAACTTCCTGAAAAAAGAGCTGTTCCTCGTGTTTCTGAAGCAGTTACAACTATAGATATTCCCTTTGAAATACCATCTCGTGAAATCCTTGCAAATTTCTCATGATATGACGAATATCGCTGTTCATCGATAAACGCATTGAAATTGTCAATAATAAATGTCGTATGGACAGGCTGTATTTCCTCTTTTGCTTCACGGAAATTTATTCCATCCAGCTTCCTTATGTTTTCCTTGAGTATACTTTCCAGTATCCTGAATATCCTCTTTACATACTCCTCGTTTGAATTGTCATAATATGCTGAGACAAGCGGCATATTACGATATTCTGACAGCGAACCGTCAAAGTCTAAAATATATATCTGCTCACATTTCTCATCATACTTTTTATGAAGAATATTGATCAGGGTTTTCAAGAATGATGTTTTTCCACTCATTGACGCGCCAAATAACATTATATTTGAATCCAGAAGATCGACTCTGAATGGCGGTTGCTGCTGTATTACGGGGATATCGAATTTTCCAAGTGTACAAATCATTTTATCCATAATTAATCGATTCCCTCCCATTCAGTTTCGTCCATAATAACTCCCGGAAGAGGAGGAAGAAATATCTGGATCGGCTTCTCAAAGTCACGGCCCGCTTCGGTAATGCATTTTACAATATATGCAAGTTGAGTATCGTGCTCACTGATGTTTTTGTTCTTTATTATTTCAGCTTTATTATCCTTATCAGACGAATAAAAGCTCTTGTCATTTTTTCCCGAATTAAGGATACATGCTACTTTAACAGCAGGTGAAATATCCATATTCTTATTTGCTCCCGTATATGCTGACTGGAAATATTCAAACCTTGTTCCTGTTCCCACAAGAAGATATGCGCGTCCATTTAGGGGCATTGTCGGAGCAGCAGCTGCTGATGTTCCCAGCATTTCCTTTGATGCCTGTTTCGTAGCGACTTTAAGGCATATTCTTGCCTTCGAGTTAACTCTGATATCATCCGTTATTGCACCCTCAATATTCTGAGAGACAAGAATAATGTGGAAGCCCAGTGTTCGACCAACTCTTGCTATAGTTGTTATCTCAGCTATGAAATCAACATCGTTTGTTTCATTTGAAAATCTTTTAAGCTCCGTAAATTCATCGACTACAAGTACAAGATGTGAAAGAGATTTCAGTTCATCAGGCTTTCTGCCAAGCATTTCCTTCTGCTTTTCATTTAGCTTATTTCTGAGGTTTTCAGTATTCTCTTCAGGAGCGGAGTTTTGTATCTTCCTTATTATCCTGAGCGCTCTCATATATGCATCAGTATTGTCAACGCCAAATTCCGAAAGGAGAAGCTTTCGCCTTTTTATTTCGGCATTAAGGGAATCAAGAAACCTTTTCAGCATATATGCTGCAGGAGTTCCCTCTTCCTCACCTGCCGTATCGGTAACAACTCCAACACAGTGAGGTAAACTACCGAGTCTATCAGAAAAACCTCCGCCCTTCATATCGACCAGCATAAGATTTAGATCCGCTGGGGAATACTTCATACAAAGTCCTATCAGGTATGTAATTATAGTCTCAGATTTACCCGAACCTGTTGTACCTGCAACTAGCATATGTGGTCCGTCAGCCTTTTCATACAGATCAAGATACATATTTCCATGCTCATTTTTTCCGATAGGGACGCAAAGGTTACGCGTTACATCGTTTGTCGAGCTGTCATTCCAGTTTCTTATTATATCCTCGGAAATCCGGCCGCTGTTTACCAGCGACGAATCATATCCATAAAGCTCAAAAAGCGAAACCATTGACGGAACATTACCGTTTTCCGCTATCCTTTTGTAGTAAATTGAGCTTAACTGCCTGAAAGCGAGCTCGAAATCTCTATCAGTCTGTGCGTCGCTCTCAAAGATATACTTGTTCTGAAAATGCTTATATTCAATGAGATTATCAGTATTGTGAGCCTTATTTCCGTCATTTCTGTCCTCACTTAGGAAATTGAGTGTTTCACGGTTTAGAATATTGTAACGCAAACTTACCTTTCTTTCGTTTTCATTATCGCTACTAATATCAACAATATTTCCACAGTACTTTGGAAGCATTTCCTTGTGAGACTGAATGAAGATAAATGTAAGCCCAAGACGATTCACATATGGCTTTCCTTCTTCAGGAACTTCGGGAATATACTTTGAAAATCCGGTTTCCTTGATATCATAATCGTAAAAAACTATGCAGACAATCTGTGTAAACTTGTTTTCTTCTTCCTGCTCCTCGTTTCCGTTCTCTTTGGACTCATTTCTGCTTCCATTTCTTTCATTCATAATGCTGAAAAGCTGTCCGAAAACTATTCCCGAACTTTCCTTGTCGAAAACAAACTGTGAAACTCCGTCAAGGAGCTCATTAGTATGAGGAAGATACCTATATTTGCTCAGTATCCTGTTCTGCTTTTCTTCGTCGGCCTCCTCATTAAAAAGGAAAACAAACTGTAAATTCTCAGGAGAATGATAGAATGATAGCTCATAAACCACATGCCTTATGAATTTCTCAGAAATATCATCATCATCCGATATAACGCCAAGAACTCCGCAACTTTTCAGATCAAGAAGAAGCGGAGGCTTCTTTTCCTTGTTCTTGCTTCTAAGATAATTGAAACCTATAGTGTTATCATCAGCGGTAATACCTTTATTTGCGAAATTATATGCGAGATCAGTAAGAAGAAACTTGTTCCGGTCCTGCTCACTGTTCTCCTCGGGAGTAAGCCTCTTATTCTTATTTTTACGGCCTGGGACAAGTATCTCTATACCTTCGCCATCAGGCTTCATTTTATAATAAATATCGTAGAAAATATTGTCTTTCCTGTCATATTTAATCTCAAACAGAGGCTTTACTTCATCCGACGTACCAAGAGAAATAGTCATAAAGTCATTATCGTTTCTCGAACGTGAAAAGATCATACCGCTTATATCTGCGGTATTACGGAAAAGCTCGCTCATTTCAGGATATGTAGTATTAAGATATACTATATCGCTTTCCTGCCACGCCCTTATTGTTTTTATCATTCGAGCAATGTAGTTTTCGTAATTTTCTTTCCATTCCTTTACACTGCTCTTGTGTTCCTTGCGCTTTTTAAAGTAATTGTATGTTGATGTAACAAGTGCAACAACTCCCATAGCGCCAGACATCATAAGCATTGTATTGCCCATTCCCGCAGCTGAAGGAGATAGTTTCATTATAAGGAATCTCGCACCAAGCATACCTCCTGTTGACAGGAACGTTGGGATCATGATATCGAGAAGTGAAGTTTTATCTGGCTTTGGCATTTCATTTGGCGGAATGATGTCAATTACAGACGGCTCAACAACATTGAGCCTTCTTGTGCTGATATTGTACTCTAGGCTGTTGTTTTCCTTTAAAATAAAGCCTGTTGAGTCCTTAACATTGAAAAGCGATGGTACTGTAAGCTGCGTTCTGAAAGTTATAAGAATACAGCTTGAAGTAACAAATCCGAGCTTTTCAAGAGATATATCATAGACCTTTGTTTCTTTTTTGCCGTAAACCTCAGTAATATCAATTATGCTGTGGTTTCCTTTTGCGGTATAAAGGACTACCAGCTCTTTTCTTGTTTTGAGATATTTGCGAAACAGCTCAAAACGTTCGGCATATTTCTGGTTCTTTTCAAGTCCGTAATATATCGCCTCTATAAATTTTTTCAAAGTGATATCCTTAAGAACAAGAAAAGACATTTCATCGTATTTGTCAGGTTCTTTTTCAAATCTGACAGATATCATTATCTCATTATTCTTCATTTATTCTGCCTTTCTTCCCAATGTACGTTTTTCTTCTCCCATCGCATCCGAAACTGCTTTGTAAAACGCTGTTTTGTCTACAGTTCGCCTATACTTGTAAACATACAATATAAGTCCGAAAACAAGAACAACCGCTGCAAGTATCAGCGAGGCAAGCATAGGAAGCACAAGAACAGGCGAATCAAATTTTAAATCGAGCCTGCTGTACATACCGCTTACAAGCAGAATAACAAAAAACAGCGCAGTAAACGGAATTGAAAACAGAAATGTCCTGATATATGCGTTCGCAACGTATTTAAATAATAATAAATATTTCTTTCTGTTCATAGTTCACCTCAGGAATAGTCCCCTGTTTTTTCAAATAATTCCTTGATTTCTGATTTGCTTATGCCTGTTTTTTCAGAAATAATACCTATCGTATCATCGTTGTCAAGAATATTCTTCAGCTTTACAGCAGCATTTCTGAATTGTGTATTCTTATGATACTGACTGAGAAGTTCGTACGCTTCGTCGTAATTTTCCTTTTTAATCTCTGTATTATATATTGCACAGGCAAATTCGTGACCTAGGCCCGCATTTTCAATATCTAGCTTCATTATCTCACGAGATATTTCCTTGAATTTTCGTGGATCGGCATACTGCATTATCTCGTCTATATACTGCTCGGAAATATTATTCTTTCTTTTCTCGAGAAGACTTACAAGAAGAGATGCCTCCTGTTCATCGATTTCGCCGTCAAGATAAGTAAATTCGGCAATTTTACAATAAATATCATTAAATCCAGAATTTGGAACAGTTTTTACAAGGTCAGTCGCGATAGTTTCAAGACGTGAAAACTGAGTGCTCCTGTAATTTTCAGTAAGGCGCTCCCATTTATTATATGCAAGCTTGTAACCCAGCAACCGGAACACAAAAATAACGATAAGTATCGTGGTAAAGACCGAAAGCGCCTTTCCGACAAGACTGAAAGCGCTTCTTACCCTGATATTCTCGGCACGGACTATATTCGGCACGGAGTTTTCCGCTTCGATTATATCCCTTTTTATATCGCTGTAGGAATGATAATATCTCCTGTCAGACGGATCGGTATAGCCCTCGCTGCGCTTTCTCGTACATTTCCTTATTATGTCTTCCAGCTTCTGATGATAATGGACTGACGTAAGGGAAAGGTCTCTTGAAGTATATGCGTCGTCATTCAGGAAATATTTCCTGTAAAACTCATGGGAATCTCTCGAAAAACCGCTGCCCTTTGTGACAAGATCGAAAATGTTGAGACATTCCCAGAAAGAAGCTCCGAATGAAAAAATATCACTTTCTATGCTCATTTTTCCGCGAAGACTTTTCTGCTCGAACGGATATTTCGAATTCTCTGTCGCCGGAGCATAGCACTCAGGAGCTGCATACCCAATAGTGCTGTACGAATACATTCTATCAATAGTTTCATCCTTACTGTAGTCCGCACTTTCCATACTGCATGGGAAATAATATTCCGAAGATGACAGTCTTACCGATCTGCCAAAATCGATGAGTACAAGCTCTTTTCCGTGCTTTGTGACCATAATATTTTCGGGCTTTATATCAAGGTGGAGTATCCTCTTTTTCTCTGTTACAAATTCAAGTATCTCGCAGAGATTTCTCATGAAATGTATCATCTGATTCTGATACATGAGGATATTGTCGTAGTTTTTATAGTAAGTGGCGCGGACGTTTTCCTTTTCGTCATCTCTGAAATCATGGTACTCTATGACTTTTTTCAGTCCGTTTCCTGTCTCTTCGTACTTTCTCAGCTTCCAGAATTCACTTCGGCAGTACTCCTCCAGCGACCAGCCGTCTATGTACTCCTCAACTACGCAGAAATAATTCTCGCCTGTGATAACTCCGCTGCTGACTCTGTCGCATTTCAGCGTAAAGCTGCCCATATCCTCGATAACGTCGAAGATCTTTACGACAGAACGGCATTCCTTCAGCTCCTCGAATATTGAAAATTCATCTTCCTTGAATTTTTTTACCTTGTCCTTGTACTCGCCGTTAAGGTAAGAATGTTTCGGCTTGAATTTAAGTACGCAGGAGAACTCGAGATCGCCGCTCTGTGCGACCTTGATACCCTTGTAAACAATACTTTCCGTACCTATTGCGATAAATCCGTCCTGATTGATCCCGTATGATACATCGACTATGTATCTGAAATCAGTGCCTAAAATCTCATTGCTCATTTTCCTTTTTGCCCTTATCGTATTTATTGAGTTCAAGAACATTGAAGATACTAATCTCCGAGTTTTCATCAAGCTCCGTTATTTTTTTATTTACAATCTCACCTGAGATCCTTTCAGGTATGAATTCTTTTTGTCCGATATTAGGTGCAGACATTTTACACTGTTCCTTTCTTAAAGTTTGGGACAAAGCCTTGCATTATCAAGATCATTTTAACTGTTCTATCATTTCCTTGCTGAAATAACATCCGTTTGGATTTTTATCGGAAGGATTTATCACAATATCGTATTTATCGGTAAATAACGAAATTTTATTTGCTATTGCGTCGTATTTGTCACCGAAAAACGAAAGCAAATGAACTGCATCAGTAAAAACCGGAACTGCATATCTGTTATCACCTGTCTTTACAACGGGAATATCAGGTCCTTCTGTTTCATTTTTCTTGTCATCAGAGCTTACAGGAACAAGAACGACAGCTTCGGACATTCTATTTACAATGAGCTTGCAGTAAAATTTCAATATGGTATTTTCATCATCGTTCTTTGGCTGACCGATCTGATTGATAAGAAGCGAAAGAGCCTGTATCTCTGGATTTGCCACAGGCAGAGGGAGAGGATATTTCTTAGTGTGCTCCTCCTGACTTATGAAAGTATGTGCAGGAATAACAACGTCATCGTAAAGCAGAGAAATACCTGAGGCTCCGTTAACATAGAAACTGAATCCAAGGAATTTTTCGATACCGTTTTTGTCTTTTCCGTTCTCTATTTTCCGCAGCTCAAAATCCTCAGACGAATACTTCAGCTTTGCAAACGGAAGAAATACTTCTGTTATCAGTATCAGCACAGGCGGTGCAGCTGAAAGACTGTCACCGTTTTTATACACATCCGACTTCATATACGGTTCGCCTGTGGATCTGCTGTAAACGCAGTAAATATAATCGGAATCATAAAGCTTTTCCCTGATAATTCCGTTGATTATACTGCTTTGCTTCTGAAGCTCAGCATTGGTCCGCTGAATATTTTTGCGCTTGACAAGAAGATGATCCGTTCTTACTATCTCCGCACATTCACTGAGGCTTGCATTTCTTAAAGTCTGCTCCTTGAGCCCAACAACGTCCATCTGAGCCATAAATGCAACTGCATAATTATTGTACATATCCTGCATTTCATAGTTTCCGCTGTAAATTACAGTACCTGTTTTCAAATTATATCCGTTGCCGCTTTTTATTCTGAGCTCAGCAAAGCTGTCTGTAACCGAATCCGCTTTATTGTTGTTTGTCTCTATCCCACATATCTCAGCCGAAAACATCTGTGCATTATCATCTCCGAAATTGATAATGCTAACTATATCCCCAACATTAACAGTTCCGGAAACATTGCCGATAACAGCCATATCATCCGTCCCATTAAAAGCGAAAATATCGGCAACTCCCATAATAAATCTGTTGTTTTTATTATTCTTTGCAAAAAACATTCCAAACCCTGCTTTCTTTTATTATTCAGGTTCTTTTAATCTTTGTTACACGCTGTGAACTACCTCGGATCGTAACCTGCGATTTTCAGTTTGTACGTATCCATGTCCAAAGCCATACGCCATGTCACATAATCTCCGCCGACGATCTCTCCGCCTATCACCTGCATACGCAGTTCGACACGATCATTAAGCATAGAACTCCGCAGATCCTGTACCTTTTTGGGAGCGGATAATATGCCACAACTCCAATTCTGATACAGGTCTGAAGTTCACGCTTCATAAAAATAACTCTTGAACATGTTTTAATTCCATAGCATTTGTAAAAACGAGCTCCTATCAGAAAGTCCAAACGCTCTTATCGCTTTCTTTCAGCTTGTTTTCTAAATCATTTTCCATAACAAAGAAGTATACCTCATTGACAAAGCCTATGAGTCCGCCTTTTTCTACTATTGCATACATAGAGTTGTCCTTTTCAGTACTTTCTTTTTTTACTTTAAAACTGATAGAATCAATATCGCATTCTGACTCAAAACCGCCACAAAGCATTGACAATAAAGGATTATATCCATTATAGTTTATGTGCACGCAAACATCATCCTTGTTTTCAACGCATTTTATTTTAAGGTCGATACTATCGAATGTATATATATCACAATCAATTCTGCTTTCGATATTATATAACATAACGATTCTCCTTATTAATTATCCTAATTGATACTCATATATACAGAACAGATCTATGGCGTATTGATTATATATGTCTGGAAATTATCTTCATACAAATTTCAGTTATAAATGATATTTATACTACTTAAGTTGCTCCTGTTATCATATTCGGAATAAACCTTTCCCCAAAAGAACTCTTTTTCATTATCAATGCAGTACTTACTAAGTATTTCATCATGAAGTTTTTTTCGTCTGAATTCTGTTTCCATTGTGTATTCAATATCACAGCAGATCAAAGATATCATATATAGCTTTTCTTTCCTGAAAAAAAGGCTGACAACAAAACGATGATCGTCGATCTCCTTTTCGCCATTAAGATATATCAACTTTATTCCGTCCTGATTGGAGTAAAAAGAAGATTTACAAAAATCGCTGAATGTATATCCAGGCTTAATTATTTCATCGTCTATAACAATAATTCCGTTTTCAAAATCCATAAAAAGCTTTCCTTTCATTTGTCATGGTGTTAAAGAAATATTATCAATTGGAACCAATATATTATTATCAATTAATGTTTGAACATCAGGCACAAAATACTGAGGTAATCCTCCGGCACCAAACTGAGGATTAGCATTGGTTATACCGTAGGCAGCTTCAATATCCTGATTAAATATATATCCTTTCATTTCTGATCTATATCCATATATAGGATGTTTTTCAACCTGCAATCCCTCAAATATCTTAGTTGCATTTCTTCCAGATTTTTCAATAGCATCAATTGTCGTGAAGTATTCAGATCCATTAGGCTCTCCACGATACAGGACGGTACCTTTATTAACAGTAACATCTACATATTCATCAACACCCGGATATTTTCCCTTTCCTTGCCAACTCTTTGCTTGTTCGGATGGAGAAATATAACTACTGTCAGCATTATGTACAAGAATACCTGTATCTGATACAAAGTAAGTATGATACTCCTCGACCTGGAAATTATAGACCGTAACAGGTGAATCGGTCGTTTCTGTTTTTATGAACTCGATCGGCATTTCGCCGCCTTTGCTGTCTGTTAAGATGTCGCCCTCCGACAGCTCGGCTGCTTTTACAAATCCAAGCTCCTTCACATAGAACGGATGTCCTTCTGTTGTTACTATTTCTTCTCCGTTTACTATCAGGTGTACAAGCTTCATTGTTTCGCGGACATAGGTCTCGACCACCTTCTTGAAGCCTCTTTCGCCTGTTTTTTCGTCAGCCGAAAGCACGATATCTCCTGCACGGATATTTTCAATGGCTGTCAAACCGCTGACTGTGCTTATCATCGTTCCTGCAACGAAGCACTTGGAAATGCCGTTCTGAAGGTCAAACTGAATACCCTTGAGCATTCCTGCGCCGAACGCACCGACTGCTCCCAGACCCAGCTGAACTCCGTTGTAGAGCTTGCTTGAATGCATCATCTGATTTAACTGCACAAGCTTGCACTTCGGATCTATCATCATTGCTCCCAGTGACACCAGATCAAAGCCTGCCATTCCGAGATTGAGGATATTCGCCGACAAAGTTACGTTCTTTATGGCAGGTCCGAACTTTGCGATGAGATCGCATGATCTGCCGAGAGCCTGTCCTGCAAGCTCTCCTGCACCGCCGATACCGCCGAAAATAGCTCCCGTGATAGCTCCCGAGAAAGCTCCGTCTTCAAATCCTTCAAAGAATGAGCCTTTTCCTGTTGCCTTCGCAGATATTCCTCCGATTATTCCGCCTATAACCGCTCCTGCAAGTAATCCCTTGGCTGCGCCGATTGCTAATAGTCCAA
>JAEEGJ010007907.1_pt1 | contig 29846 bp, 28 predicted proteins | sample 8958761 | NCBI WGS metagenome assembly JAEEGJ01 (sample SAMN16246546, study PRJNA631951) | gut metagenome | biome: gut microbiome; feature: rumen; material: RS-attached | host: Bos | place: Iran: Karaj | collected 2018-10
CCGAAGCCGTCGGTCACCTCGAAGCCGACAACAAGACCAAGCCGGACATTGAAGAAATTCAGGATGCTGTCGAAAAGGCTCTTACCGAAGGTGGTTATGCCGACACCGCCAAGAGCTACATCTTGTATCGTGCCGAACGCACCCGCGTACGCGAAGTCAATACGCGCCTCATGCAGACGCTCCACGACATCACGTTCAGTTCTGCGAAGGAATCCGACCTCAAGCGCGAAAATGCGAACATCGACGGCGACACCGCCATGGGTACGATGCTCAAGTACGGTTCGGAATCCGCGAAGCACTTCTACACGATGATGATGCTCAAGCCGGAGCACAGCCGCGCCCACTTGGATGGCGATATCCACATCCATGACCTCGATTTCTATTCCCTCACCATGACTTGCTGCCAAATTGACCTCATTAAGTTGTTCAAAAATGGCTTCAATACGGGTCACGGTCACCTTCGCGAACCGAAGGACATCCGCAGCTATGCGGCTCTTGCAGCAATCGCCATTCAGAGTAACCAGAACGACCAGCACGGCGGCCAGTCGGTGCCGAACTTCGATTACGCCATGGCGAACGGCGTGCGCATTACTTACCGCAAGGCTTACCTCTCGAACATGGTCAAATCGCTCATGCTCTTGACGGGCAAGGACGAAGAAGAAGTCCAGCCGGTCGTCAAAAAGCTCCATTCCGAAATGGCGGAAATGGGCATGGTCGCGACACTTGTTCCGAACGAAAAGTTCCAGGAAACCGAAGTCCGTGAACTTTCCAAGAACTTTGACTTGGATGTGGTGAAGAAGGCTCAAAGCTTTGCCGAAAAGATGGCTTACGAAGAAACCGACAAGACGACTTTCCAGGCGATGGAAGCGTTTGTCCACAACCTGAACTCCATGCACAGCCGCGCCGGTGCCCAGACTCCGTTTAGCAGCATCAACTACGGTATGTGTACAGAGCCGGAAGCCCGCATGGTCATGAAGAACTTGCTTTTGACGACCGAAGAAGGCCTCGGTGGTGGCGAAACGGCTATCTTCCCGATCCAGATTTTCCGCGTCAAGGACGGCATCAACCTCAACCCGGGCGACCCGAACTACGACTTGTTCAAACTCGCCTGCCGCGTGAGTGCCAAGCGCCTGTTCCCGAACTTCAGCTTCCAGGACGCCCCGTACAACTTGCAGTACTACAAGCCGGGCCATCCAGAAACCGAAATCTCGTACATGGGTTGCCGTACCCGCGTGATTGGCAACCATTACGACCCGAGCCGCGAAATCTCTTACGGCCGTGGTAACTTGAGCTTTACCTCGATTAACTTGCCGAGAATCGCCATCAAGATGAAGTCTGTCGATTTGTTCTTCAAGGAACTCGACCGCATGCTTCAACTCGTGAGCGACCAGCTCATGGAACGCTTTGCTGTGCAGAGCCGTCGCAAGGTCAAGAATTTCCCGTTCCTCATGGGACAGGGCGTTTGGATTGATTCCGACAAGCTCGGCTGGGAAGATACCGTAGGCGAAGTCATCAAGCACGGAACGCTTTCCATCGGCTTTATCGGCCTTGCCGAAACGCTCGTGATGCTTACTGGCAAGCACCATGGCGAATCCGATGCGTCCCAGGAACTTGGCCTCAAGATTATCAAGCACATGCGCGAATTCTGCGACAAGGAATCCGACCGTCTCGGACTCAACTTTAGCTTGCTTGCAACGCCGGCTGAAGGCTTGTCTGGTCGCTTTGTCCGCATGGACAAGAAAAAGTTCGGCATTATCCCGGGCGTTACCGACCGCGATTACTACACGAACTCTTTCCACGTGCCGGTCTATTACAAGATTTCCGCATTCAAGAAGCTTTCGCTCGAAGCCCCGTACCATGCTCTCACCAACGCAGGCCACATCAGCTATGTGGAACTCGATGGCGACCCGACGCAGAATCTGGAAGCCTTCGAAAAGATTGTGCAGCACATGGCGAAAGTCGGAATCGGTTACGGAAGCATCAACCACCCTGTCGACCGCGACCCGGTTTGCGGTTTCGTAGGCGTGATTGGTGATGTGTGCCCGCGCTGCGGACGTAGCGAAGGCCATGCGATTTCGTGCGAAAAGCTGCAGGAACTTCGCAAGAAATTCCCCGGAATGCCAGCATTTAGAGGGATCAGATAAATAAGGTTATAATTACAAGGAGTGCAAAATATGTCAGAAAAAGAAATGTCTATGTATGGTGAAGGTGTCGGATTCGAACGTATCCGTCGCATCACGGGTTACCTCGTCGGTACAATCGACCGCTTCAACAACGCCAAGCGTGCTGAAGTCAACGATCGCGTAAAGCACGGCGTATAACAATGGATGAATATCCTCGCTTGCGGATTGCCGGAATCGAACCCGAATCTTTCGTCGATGGTCCCGGTATCCGCTTGACTGTTTTTACCCAGGGCTGCCATCATCATTGTCCAGGGTGCCAGAATCCGCAGACTCATGATTTTGAGGGCGGACATTTTATTGAGCGCGAAGCGATTATCACGATGATCAAGGAAAATCCGCTGTTGGACGGAGTGACGTTCAGTGGCGGCGATCCGATGGATCAGGCGGCGGCACTTGTTCCGCTTGCACGCGAAATCAAGGAACGCGGATTGAATCTCGTCATCTTCACGGGTTATACGTACGAACGATTGATGGAACTCACGCCCGAAAAGCCCGAGCTTTTTGAATTGCTTTCGTTTGCGGATATTCTCATCGATGGTCCGTTCATCATGGCGAAGAAATCGCTTGAACTCAAGTTCCGCGGTTCTTCGAACCAGCGCATTATCGATGTACAGAAAAGCCTTGTCGAAGGCCACGTGGTTCTGCACCAGATTCAGCTGGACGAAATGGCGGAACATCCCGACAGGGAATACAGTACGTAGTAATCTGCCGTGAGGAAGTAAACTTCTGCAATTTGTCATGCCGGACTTGTTCCGGCATCTTCTTTTTTGTATCGCGTCATGTTGAGCGAACGCGAAACATCCAGTAACTTTTTTGAATCACGTCATCCTGAGCCTCGTAGAGGGGAAGGATCCAGTGAAGTTGTAAGGGTGCTTTGGGCATTTTTTTTTACATACTTAAAGGAGCTTTTAATGGGTTTAGTATGTAATTTTTAGCCGAAAATTGCTGATATAAGCGATTTTTTTTGTGAATCGTATGCTTTGGGGGCGATTTCTTCTGTTTTTGTTCGTTTTGGAGGCATATTTTACATACTATTTTTTGAATTTGGACTTTTAGTATGTATACGAATAAATTATACATGCAAGAGAACTTGAAAAATGTGTGTAAATGGTCGTTTTTTGGCCATGTTGGCCCTCACGATGACGTATAAGGCGGGAGCTGCAGATGTCGAAGCATGGTCCGCCATCTAAAAGATTCCACCAAGCTGGTGGATTTTGTGCTTTTCATCGAATTTTTTGACACTATCCCATTCCCTACATTCCGTAACATTGTTACATTAGGCTCTAAGATCCTAAAAATTCTATCCGGGAGTGCGTTCTGAGCGCAATAAGATATTCTTTCGCGGCTGGCGTTGTTGTTATCGCCATGCTTACAGCATGCGGTGACGATGGCAAGGCCGTGTGCGGCTCAAAACCGTTTGACCCTGCAGACAAGTTCTGCTATGCGGAGGAATTGTATGACCTGTGCAATGGCGATAAGTACGACACTGAAACCCAGTTCTGTGCCAAGTTCAATGACGATGCGAAAACGGAACAGCTTTACAAGATGGAGACTATCGCTCCGGAAGGAAAGGATTACAGCGAGACCTGGATGGCAGAAAATCTGAACTACAAAACAGAGAACAGCTGGTGCTATGATGACAAGGATGAAAACTGCGCCAAGTACGGTCGCCTGTACACGTGGGCTTCGGCGGTCGGGAAGACCGAAACGGAGTGCGGTTATGGACAAAAATGCAATCTGGGCACGGGCGATATCCGCGGAGTCTGCCCCGAAGGCTGGCACCTGCCAAGCCAAGAAGAATGGGAAGACCTGTTTAAGGCTGTTGGCGGTCGATCGACGGCCGGAGCCAAGCTCAAGTCCAAGACTGGCTGGAAGAAGAAAAGCGGCATCAACAACGAGGATGCTTTCGGCTTTTCCGCGTTGCCCGCCGGCTTCAGGGACTACGATGGCTATTGCTACGACGTTGGCTACTACGCGCACTTCTGGAGTTCTACTGAGTACTCTGGCAACAACGCGTACTTCATGTACTTGAGCTACATCTACGAGGATGCGCCCCTGAACTACAACAACAAGATCTACGGGTTTTCAGTTCGTTGTCTCAAGGACTAATTACAATAACCTCACACCCCACACCCCTTAACCACCAACCCCTATTTTCTATATATATTTACACTATGGTTATGAGAAAGCTTGGTATATTAGTAGTGGCGATGGTTGCGACATCTGCGTTCGCGGCGGGCAAGGTGGCCTGCGTCGGGAACAGCATCACGTATGGTTACGGGATTGAGTCCTGGCCAGATAACACGAGCTATCCGCATCATTTGCAAGGGATGTTGCGCGGTGACGCCTCGGGCGATACTGTCGAAAATTTTGGCGTGAGTTCGCTAACCGTTCGGAAAGACGATCAGGCTTCGTACTGGAAGGGCCATCGTTTTTCTCCAGCGATTGAATTTGCGGCAGATACGGTGATTATTGAGTTGGGCACGAACGATTCGAAAGCTTATGCGCAGTGGAATACTCCGGCACAGAACGCTGCGGTAGATTCTGCGATTACTGCGGATTTTGAAGCTTTGATTGACACGTTCCAGGTAAAGTCCAAACCGCACATTTTCATTTGCCTTGCGCCTTACGTGAATAACGTGAATTGGAACATTCTCGATTCTGTTGTCGTGAGCCGCGTGAATCCGGCGATTTTGCGGGCAGGGCTTGAAAAAGGCGTGAACGTGATTGACTTGCATTCGCGTTTTAACGCTCTTGAAAATCGGAGCTGGTATTTGTCGGATATGGTGCATCCGTCCGTCGAAGGCGCAAAACATTTGGCGGAGATTGTCTATAGCCATTTGCAGATGGATACGTTGCATGTCACGCAGGTCGATAATCTTACGCTCAAGGCGCCTAAGGGCTTTGGCTACCAATGGTACAAAGATGGAAAACTCCTCAAGGGCGATACGCTTGAAACGCTTGCGATAAAGAGTGTGGGCAAGTACAAGGTCTCTGTGAAAGTTGACGAAAAAAGTTTGTCGCGCATCGTGACGGCTCCGTTGGATGTGCAAGAAACGACGGGGCTGAAACCGAATATCCGTGTCAGTGAAATGCGTGAGAATGCTTCGGCAAATTTGTCCCGTCGTTTAGAAGTGCAATTTGACGCCCGCGGCCGTGCTCTGAAAACGCAAAACTCGTTCCAGAAAGTTTATATAAAACGGTAAAAAAAATTCTCTGTACAAGTTTTAGGATTCGCGAGGGTTATACCTTACGCGGTTCTAGCCGAGTTTTTCGGTGAGGCGTGTGTATCGATGTGTGCTGCGGTTGTTGCGCACGGCTTGGTAAAACGCGCCGGGGGCTGACAAAATCCACACATGGCCTTTGGCACGCGTGATGGCGGTGTAGATGAGGTTCCGTTGCAGCATGATGCTGTGGCTTGAATCGAGTACGACGACAACGGCGGGGTATTCGCTGCCTTGGCTTTTGTGAATCGTGCAGGCGTAGGCGAGCATGAGTTCTTCGACTTCGTCGGGTTCGTATTCGACGGTCTTGTCGTCGTAAAAGACGGTGATTTTTTTCGTGTCCTTGCCGATTTTGTAGATGATGCCGACGTCTCCGTTAAACACGTTCTTGTCGTAGTTGTTGCGGATTTGCATCACGCGGTCGCCCGTGCTCCAGTTGCCGCTGGCGATTTTGATGCGTTCTTTGCCCGGATTCAGGAGGTCTTGCAAAAAGTTGTTCAGCTCGTAAATGCCGAGAGGCCCTTTGCGCATGGGCGAGAGCAACTGCATCTCGGTTTGAATGTCGATGTCGATTTTTTCCTTGATGCCGCGAGTGACGAGTCGGCCGATGATGTCTTTAGCTTCATCGGCGGTCTCGTAGGGCAAAAAGTGAAAGTTCGTGCCTTCGATGGGCGAGGGGCAAATGCCCTGGTTGATTTTCGATGCTTTGTCGGCGATGTCGTTTCCGCCGGCCTGGCGGAAAATGTGCTGAAGGCGTGTGCTCGGAATTTGTGTGCAACGCAATAAGTCGTTCAGCACATTGCCAGCTCCCACACTGGGGAGCTGGTCGGCATCGCCCACGAGAACGATTCGCGCATTGAGTGGCGTCGCTTCGAGGAGCGAGGCGGCAAGCCACGTATCGACCATACTGAATTCATCGACGATGAGCAAGTTGCATTGGAGCTTGTTGTCTCCATCGCGGTGGAACTTGCCCGAAATTGGATCGACTTCGAGCAGTCGGTGAATTGTGCGCGCTTTTTCTCCACAGCATTCGCCCATTCGCTTGGCGGCGCGGCCCGTTGGTGCAGTGAGGCTTACGCATTCTTCCATTTGGCGGGCGAGGTACAAAATCCCCTTGAGAATCGTCGTCTTGCCGGTGCCGGGGCCGCCTGTAATGATGGAAATCTTTCGCGAGAGCGCCATCTGGATGGCTCGCTTTTGAATCGGGTCAAAACTGAACTTGTGTTCGCGTTCCCAACTGGCGAGAGCGTTTTCGAAGTTGTCTATTTCAAGTTCATTGTATCGCAAACGGAGCTTGATGTTATCAGCAATTCGCTGTTCGGCGTTGTAGAGCGGCGGAAAATAGCAGTCATCGCCTTCACGTTTGATGCGCCCGCTTTCGCTAGCCTTTTCGAATTCATCAAGCAAAATATTGATGGGGCCATCGTCGTCCGGTTGCAAACGCAAATAGCGGAACGTGCGTTCCAGGAGGACGTTCTTCGGCAAAAATACATGCCCGTCGTTAATGGAAGCCTCTTGCAACGTGTAAAGCAACGCCGCCTGAAAACGTTCGGGGCTGTCTTTCGGGAACCCGACTTTCTGCGCGATTTCGTCGGCCTTTAAAAATCCGATGCCCCAGACTTCTTCGCAGAGCATGTACGGGTTCTGCGTGATGCGTTCGATGGTCGCTTGCCCGAACTTGTTCCAAAGTCGTTTTGCCACACTGCCCACAATCTCGTGCTTGTAAAGGAACAGCATCGTCTCGCGGCTATGCCTTGCCTCTTGCCAACGTGCCAAAAACGCTTCCACCTTGCGGGCGGGGAACCCCTTGATTTTCACTTCGCGGAACTTGTCCGGATTGTTGTCGAGAATGTCGGCAGTGGCATCGCCAAAAACTTCCACGATGCGTTCTGCAATCTTTTGCCCGACTCCCGGAAATTGCCCGCTTGCCAAGTATTCAACAATGTCGTTATCGTCTGTCGCGAGATATTCAAAGGAAGTCGCCTGGAACTGCTTGCCGTATTTCGGGTGGCTGCCCCACTCGCCTTCGATGGATATGGATTCGCCTGGTTGCAAGGCCGGGAATGTTCCCGTGACGACAACGACTTTTTTGCTTTCGATATCGTTAAGGCGCATCACGGTAAAGCCGTTTTGCAGGCTGTGAAACGTGATGCTTTTGATAGAACCTTTAACTTGCACGAATTTTGCGGCGCTTATTTTTGCGGCGTTTTTTACTGTGCCTTGGGAAGCTTTCCTTCGTCCAAATCCGAGTTCCAAACGTCAGAATCGAAACCTTCCATCTTGGTAAGCGATTTACCGCGGGTGCAGAGGAGGAATCCGAGAATTACAGCGTCGTGGAGTGCAATGACGAGAGCCGTCTTGTAGTCGAGACCAAAACCGAGCGGAGCGCCCTTGAGGTTTTCCGGGCTCACCCAGAGAATATAATCAGCCGTAATGAACGTCATGAACATGCACGGGATAAGTGCAATCCAGAAGTTCTTCTTTTTGCTGCGAAGATAGACTGTGGCCACGCACAAACTGCAAACAGCCATGAGCTGGTTGCTCCAGCTAAAGTAGTTCCACAAAATGTTGAATCCTTCGGGATTCAAGTTGCTCCAGAAGATAAGTGCTGCGCAGAGGGCGAACATGGGGACTGTAAGGATGAGTCGATTCCTAACAGACGTCTGTTCCAGTCCTGTGAGTTCCGCGATGGTCAAACGCAAACTTCTAAGGCTTGTGTCGCCGCTTGTAATCGCGAGGATAATCACGCCCACGACCACGAGAATCGAAATCGGTGCCCACGGAATGACGGTCGAAACGAGGACGCTCAAGACCTTCACGCCAGAAGCGCCCGTCAAAAGTTCTGGCATCTGGTGATAAATGAACATGCCGCCGGCAGCCCAAATCATACCAATCAAACCTTCGATAATCATCATGCCGTAGAATGTCTGGCGGCCCGTCTTTTCTGTCACTTCGGTGCGGGCAACGAGCGGACTTTGCGTGCTGTGGAAACCGCTGATGATACCGCAAGCAATCGTCACGAAGAGCATCGGGATAATCGGCTGGCCAGCAGGATGCTTGTGGAAGTTGCTCATGATGTCAGCAAAGCAGAATTCATCGAGAACGTTCAAGTTCGGGATGATGCCTATGAAAATCGCAAGCGAGGCGAGAATCAGGAGGGCGCCGAAAATCGGGTAGATGCGACCGATAATCTTGTCAATCGGGAAGAAAGTGCTGATGAAGTAGTAAGCGAAAATCACCGCGACGGCAATCCAGAACAGCGTTTGCGAAACGTGGCTACCGGCGAGAATCGGCGTATTCACGAGAGCTGCAGGCGTGTTGGTGAATACCGCACCCACAAGGATGAGCGCCACCGAAATCAGCGCCATCACGAGTTTTGCCGGACCCTTGCCCAAGAACTTGCGGGAAAGCGCAGGTACGTTGTAGCCGTTGTTGCGCATGCTAATCATGCCGCTGAAGTAGTCGTGCACTGCACCGCCAAGCACGTTGCCGAGCGGGAGCAAAATAAACACGATGGCGCCGAACTTGATGCCGAGAATCACGCCAATCACGGGGCCAATGCCTGCGATGTTCAAAAGTTGAATGAGAACGTTTTTCCAGTGCGGCATGGGAACGCGGTCAACGCCGTCCGGATTTGCAAGCGCCGGGGTCTTGCGGTCGTCGGGGCCGAATACACGTTCAACGAACTTGCCGTAGGTGAAATATCCAAGGATGAGGATTGCAACACCAATTAGGAATGTTATCATTTTTTGTGCCTTCTTTAGTTAATTAAAACTGAACCATCGCACTGATGGAAATGGCTATGTATGTTTGCCAGACATAGCTTTTAAGATCTTTGGTACCCGCGTTCTTGGTATTGACGGCCTTGTACCATGTCTCGTAAACGCGCATGGACGGGTTCAGGGCAAAGTAGTCCGTAATGAAGTAACGTACGTTTCCGATGAACGCTATTGCAGAACCCATCAGTTCCGAATTTGCAAATCCCTTCTCAACACTCGTGGCGTTGTTCTTGAGCTTTACCGAAGAGAACGAGTAACCGAGACCTAAGCCCGCTTGGAAAAATTCAGGGTAGAAAAAGTTATAGGTGAATTCTGCTCCAAGTCTCCAAAAACGCATCTGCTGTTCTTTCATGGTTTCCGGGAGACCGTTGATGTCTACGTTCATGGACCAGTATTGGAACGTGGCGGCAATGGAAAATTCGCGGATGTTCACGCCGAGGGTGTAGTCGGGCGACATGAGAACTTTGGTTAATGGCAAGTTGATAGTCTCGACAATGCCGTCTTCTTCAACTTTTAGAGAACGTTCGAAAAAGTCACCACGGTTTGCAATGACTCCAAAACCGATGCTTGCAAAATAGGAACGTGGCCAGTAACTGTAATCGCCGTTGTCGTCTGGTTGGGCGAATATGGCGGAACATAACAAAGCCATGGCCAATAAAAACTTTTTCATTTTTCCTCCAAAAAAATAACGTCCCTAAATCTAGAAATTTAAGGACGCTTGTTGAAAACGGCTATATATTATGTCGCTTTATTCGGCGTATTTGAACATGGCGTCGATGCACTTCTTGGCTTTCACACGCACGTCTTCGTCGAGCGAGATATGTTCTGCCTTTTCGGGATGGCGGAGAGATTCCAGAATGTTTTCGAGGGAGTTCGACTTCATGTACTTGCACATGCAGCAGCTTCCGATAAAGCTCATGTTCGGATGTTCGTAGTGCATGCGGGCGTTGAGACCGCATTCCGTGAGGAGCAAAATGCAGCTGTCGGCGGGTTGCTGGTTGATGTAACTTACCATCTGGCCGGTACTTCCGACGTAGTCGCTGAGCATCGCGACGGACGGATTGCATTCCGGGTGGCTAATCACTTTGAGACCCGGGTTTTGACTGCGGAAGAACTGAATCAAATCCGGATCGTAGTTTTCATGGACGTAGCAGCAGCCGTTATAGAGCTTGATGTCCTTCTTGACGCCACGACGGTTCATCTCGTCGATGATGTTCTGGCCCATGAGCGCATCCGGCACAAAATAAATCTTGTCGCTCGGGATGGTTTCGACGATGTGCATCACGTTACCGCTTGTGACGCAGACATCGCAGGCGGCTTTCACGTCGGCGGTCGTGTTGATGTAGCAGACGAATGTGTAGTCCGGATATTGCTTGCGGAGTTCTTCAACGTCCTTGCCGGTGATGGAATCGGCGAGGCTGCAACCCGTGAGCGGCCCCGGGATAATCACGTCTTTCTGCGGGTTCAAAATCTTGGCGGTTTCGCCCATGAAGCGCACGGCAGAGAAGAGAATCGTCTTTTGCTGGACGGTGGTGGCGTCCTTGCTCAGCTTGAAACTGTCGCCGGTGAAGTCGGCAACGCCTAAAAGAATTTCGGGAGCGCAATAACTGTGGGCGAGGATTACGGTATCCTGCTGCTTCTTGAGCTCGTTTATTTCGTTGATGAGCGGGAGCATCTTTCCCACCTTTTCCATGGTGTAGGTGCAAAGGGCTGCGCCCGGCTTGACGGACTTGAGACGGTTGTAAAGTTCTTCTGCTGTCATTGTGTTACCGTAGATGAATTGCCTAGTTAAAAGATAGTAATTTAATACCCGGCCCATTCGGCGCTGATGGATGGGCTTGCCTTGCGGATGTTCGATTCTTCGGCGGTTTCGTCCTTGCGGGCGATATCGCCGCTTGCGATTTTCGCCTTGATCTCGTCGAATGTTTTTGGCGGAACGGAATCGGGGGAGTTGTCGCCGAGCACTTTGCAGGGGGCGGCTTCGGATTCTTTCGCCTTGTCCTTGACGGGCGTGTATTCGCGGAGTGCCGGGACGGTGTAGAATTTATCTTCTTCGGGGCACCAGGCGGTGAGTTCCTTGCCATAGACGCAACCGGAATCAAGCCCGATAAATCCAGGAATGTTCACGAAGCCTTTCTTTGCCCAATGCCCAAAGACGACTAGCTTGTCCCATTTCACTTGTTCATACCAGGGCTTGTCATTCCAGAATCGAATGGAAAGGAGCACTTCGGGACTCATGTCTTCCAAGCGAGTCTTGCCCGGTTCAAGCCCTGCGTGCACGAGCAATGCGTGTGGCGTGTCGCGCCAAAGCGGCCATGTCTTGACCGTGTCGCGGATATAGACCCATTCGTCGAGCGAAAGCGCCTTGAAGCGTTTTTTCTGCTTTTCGGTCCAGTAGCTTTTGGGCGTTTCCATCATGCGAATGAGATGTTCCTCGTGATTCCCGCGGACTGTCAGAATTCCGAGTTCCTCGACGATTCGCATGGCGCGCATCATGTCGGGGCCTTTATTGATGATATCGCCGGTCTGGTAGAGCGTATCGCTCCCGCGCACAAATCCAAATTGGTCGATGATTGCAGCAAGCTCGTCTGCGCAACCATGAACATCACCGATATATAAAGTACGTTTCATTGATCGCCTACAAATGTACGGCCTGTCGCAATTTGTTCAGTTCGTTGGGCGTGAGTTCGCGGAATTCGCCTGCGGGCAAGTCGCCGAGTTGAATCTGGCAATAGCTCACGCGTTTGAGGTCTCGGATTTCGTAACCGATGGCACGCATCATGCGGCGGATTTCGCGGTTCTTGCCTTCGATGAGCACGAGTTCTGCAAATCCGTTTTCGAGATAGACGTCTGTCGCGAAAGCAATTTCTTCGGGTGCATCGGGATCTTCCGGGTCGCGGATATCGACTCCATCGACTAAGCGCTGGGCGGCAGATTCGCTGAGTGGGCGCGTTGTCCACACGTAATAGCTGCGCGGTACTTCGAAACTTGGGTGCGTGAGGCGGTAAAGTAGTTCTCCATCGTCGGTGAACAGCAACAGTCCGCGGCTCTGCAAGTCGAGTCGCCCGACGTATTTGAAATTGTGGTAACCCGGTGGCAAGTAATCATAAACAGTGCGGCGGCCTTGCGGATCGTCTTTGGTGCAGACGCAACCGGCCGGCTTGTGGAACATGATGACTTTGCTCTTTTTGTTTGTCGGGAGCTTCAGGAGTTTTCCATCGACCATCACTTGGTCTTTCGTCTCGTCCACTTGATGACCGAGGTCGGAAATCGTTTCACCGTTCACTTGCACACGTCCATCGGCGACGAGTTCGTCTGCGGCACGGCGGCTAGCGAAACCACTGAGTGATATATACTTGTTGATACGCATAATTTTTAATTGTCATTCCCGACTTGATCGGGAATCTCCTTCTCCGAGGAACTTTCAGTTTTCTTCAAAAATGCCGGGCGTTTCTTCGGCTTCGGTTCCGGTTCTTTTTCAGGCGGGTAGAGCAAACCGAAACGCAGTCCTGCCGTACTGATCTTGAACGTTTCCACACGGAGTTTTTCGAGAAGCGAACGCAACCAGAATAGACCGCAAATGATGACTTCGTGGCGACCGTTTTCAAGTCCCGGCAACATCGCACGCAGTTCCTTCGAAAGGTTCGTGATGCGCGTGGTGACCGCTTCGAGATCCGAAAGACTCATTTCGAGACCTTCAATTGCTTTATAGTCAAAGACTTGCTTGTTTAAGAATACCATCGCAAGAGCCGTGCCTGTTCCGCCAATAAGATAGACGGGCTTTTTTGTCATGCCCTTGAACGAAAGTTCCTTGAATGTTTCCTTGATAAACTTCTTGTATTCCGGGCCGGGAATCGGACCCATCGCTTTGAACATCTTGAGTGCGCCAACAGGAATCGAGAATGTCGTTTCGCCGTTGCTGAGTTCCGTGGAACCGCCGCCGATATCAATCGTGACGTTCCCTTCGCCGTGCCATTCCTTGACGGAACGGTAGGTGAGCTTGCCTTCTTCTTCACCTGTGATGACGCACGGTTTTACCCAAATTGCTTTTTCGACTGCTTCGATGACTTCGTCTGGATTTTCCGCTTTGCGCATGGCTTCGGTCATGGCGACGGCTTTGAGGTCAGCGCCGAGTGCGTGCAAGTCCATGCGGAACTTGGTCATGATGTTGACGAGTTCCTGAATGCGCTCGGGTGTGATTTTCCCGTGTTCATAGATGTCTTCGCCGAGACGGCAGACTTCGACCTTTTGGAGTTTCGGCACGAGAATTTTGCGCGGCTCGGCTTCGTGTTTTTCTGCGGTCACTTCGGCAGGCTCAGAGTCCTTTGAGCAGACTGTTTCGGTTGGTGAGCTCGTCGAACCATCGAACGCCGCAATCAACAGAATGCAGCTATGGCTCCCGATGTCGATAGTCGCTAGAAGTTTATTTTCCACTTTGACCCTCGTCGGTTTCGTTATTCTCGTTTTGCACCTTGCTCTGCTTCATGATGATGTTCTTCATCTTTTCGGCAAGCGAACTTGGGTTTGTGAGGAACTGCCTGGCGTGAGAAATCGCTTCCTCGACAACGGATTCAGGATATTTAGAACTCCAACCGGCAACGATGTCGCTAGTTGTGCTGCCGAGCGGTTTCCTATCACGAATTTCCTGGCCCAACTTGAGAGCGAGAAGAATTCCGAGTTCAAACGGTTTCGGAGATTCCTCTGCTTCAATCATCTTTTCGATGCGGGTGATGCGTTCTTCGTAAGGAATGTTCTGCGAATTGGTCAAGTCTTTTTCTGAAATCATATAACAAAAATAGTAAACGTGTGGCGTAGCGCCAATAAAAAATGACCCGCAGAGGTCTGCGGGTCAAGAATTTTGGGTCACAAAGAAGATTACTTCTTAGCTGCAGCGGGCTTCTTAGCAGCGGCCGGCTTCTTAGCAGCGGCGGGCTTCTTAGCAGCAGCCGGCTTCTTAGCAGCGGCGGGCTTCTTAGCAGCAGCCGGCTTCTTAGCAGCGGCGGGCTTCTTAGCAGCAGCCGGCTTCTTAGCAGCGGCAGGTTTCTTAGCAGCAGCGGGTTTCTTTGCAACAGTTTTTGTAGCCATTTTTTTCTTCCTTTTATGTTATTTAATTGTTGATACCTAAAAGATAACTTCTTTTTCACAAATAATCAACAATTATTTTAAAAAAATTCATTTTTTTTTGAAAAATTTTTGTATCAAAAAATGACTGCTGAAAAGAAATTTTGAGTAAAAGAAAATCGACCTTTGGTGAGATCGATTTTGCAAACGAGAAAACTAATTATTTTGTTCTAAATACTTGTTTGAACAACGTTTTAATTAGGCTCTTGCCTTGACACTTTCGATGTAACTCTTAAGTCCTTGAACACCAACGGAATACATATCTACAAATTTTGTGGCGAACGGAGGAATCTTATTTGGGTGCATGCCGAGAGCATCGTGCATCACGAGAACATGACCGTCCGTGAACTTGCCTCCGCCGATTCCAATTGTCGGTGCGGCGACTTCTTTTGTGATTTTTTCGCCGAGTTCTTCGGGAATGTGCTCGAGAACCATTTCGAAGCATCCGAGGCTATCGACGAACTTTGCAGCCTCTTCAATGGCGCGTGCTTCTTCTTCTGTTCGGCCTTTCTGCTTGAAGTTTTCTGCGGTCTGCGGTAAAAGTCCGAGGTGAGCGCAAACGGGAATGTCCTTGCTGCGCAAGAATTCAATGACGCCTTCGGGAGTACCTTCGAGCTTAATGCTCGCGCAGCCTACATCCAAAAAGCGGCGGGCGTTGTCGTAGGCAGTTTGCGGATCCTTGTCGCTCATGTAGGGCATGTCGCCAATGACGTGCGTGTTCGGGGCGCCACGGCAGACAGCGGCAGCGAAGATGAGCATTTCGGTCATGCCGACTTCGCGCGTGCTCTTGTAACCGAGCATGGTGTTGGCGAGGCTATCGCCCACGAGAATCTGGTCAATTCCGGCGGCTTCCGCCATTTTTGCGAAGGCGAAGTCGTAGGCGGTGATCATGGAAATCATTTCGTGCTTGGATTTTTTTGCTTTGATATCTTCTGGAGTTAACATGATGACCTCTTGACATTTTTACTAGCGGCAAATATACAAATACTGTAAAACTGTGGCTATCTGGTTAGTAGTAGGAAGTGTCATCCTGGAGGGAGCCTTGCGACCGATAGGATCCAGTGCTTGAATTAATGATAATCAAACAGTTTCCGTGTTTCGTTCAGGAATTTAATAGAGTGTATTTCCTTGAGGAATCCGATATGGTGGCGCAAGTAGGTGAGGAGCGCGTTCTCGGTGAATTCGGGGTGCTCGATTTTTTCGCCGGTGTGGAGTGCCCAAAGCCCGTTGAGCGTTTCTGTGCGTGCGCGTGGGTGTTCGACGCCGAGGCAAGCGTGGCAAACGAATCCGCCAGTTTCGGGGAAAAAGTCTGCGGCGGGTTTATCGAATGTGTGCCCGCAGCGGCAGCATGTCGTGAGGTCGAGATTGTACCCCCACATGTCGCAAGTGTCCAAAAGCCAGCGTGCGAAAATATTTGATTTGTGGGTTGGCACGTTTGTGGAACTGCCGCAGGTTTCCTCGAATTCGCTGATGGCCTGTTCCAAGCGCGCGAATTCTTCTTGCAGCGGAACGCCTTGCGGTGCGTAACGCAGAATCATTTCAGTCATGACCTGCGCTTTCGAAAGACAAAGCAAATCGTTACGCAAGTTCTTGCGCCAGTCCAAAAGCGTTGCTTCCTTGATGAACTGCAATTCAGTGTTCGGATTCTGGCGGAAAACGACTTCGCTTAACGAGAGCGGGTCAAGCGCTCCCCGGAACGGAGATTCCTTTTTCTTTCCGCCCTTGACGATAAACGAGACGATACCGCATTCTTCCGTAAGCGCCTTGACGATAAAGCTAGAATCGCTGTAGGGGAAACGATGCAGGACAATGGCACGAGTCTTGATCATTTTTGAAATGAGGTATTAGGTTTTAGGTATTAGGGGTTAGGTTTTAATAATCGCGCCAAAGGCGCCTAATAAACCTACAACCTATAACCTAACTCCTATAGCCTACTTCGCCGGGAACGGAGGCCATCCCATCGCTTGTCCGCCGACGACGTGCAGATGGATGTGGAAAACGGTCTGGCCGGCATCAGCCTTGCAGTTGAATACGAAACGGGCGCCGCCTTCTTCGAGACCGAGTTCCTTCGCGATGATTTGTGCGCGGTAGAGCATCTTGCCCACAAGTTCGCAATCTTCCGGCTTCATGTCCATGATGGTTGCGATGTGGCGCTTCGGCACGACCAAAAAATGCACAGGTGCCTGCGGCGCGATATCGTAGAATGCGAAAACGTCATCGTCTTCGTAGATTTTCTTGGAAGGGATTTCACCCTTGATGATTTTGCAGAAAAGGCAATTTTCACTCATAATCGAGATGTCTCCATTTTTTATTTCAAGATAGTAAAGATTTAGGAGGACTGTCATAAGGAAATTTCGTATTTTTAAGCCGTTATGTTTTTTAAGGGTAAAATCGTTGCGGCTGTTTTTGCGCAGGTGGCTTACACGGTGCTGAAACTTGCGGGCTGGAAGCGGAAAACGGTTCTTGCCAATGCAAAGTACGTTAAAATTTTGCCTGACTATAATATACTCCTTAAAAACTTGACTCGCCATGCAAGCGAACTTTTGTTCTGCTTCGGGACTTTCAAGAAGTTGCCGCATGATTTTTCCGCGTACCCGTGCCGCGTAGATGGCTGGGATTTTGCGCTTGACGAGGCTGCCGTCCCGGTGCTCGAAAAAATGCGGAGTGGCGGAATTTTCTTGACGGCGCATTATGCAAATTACGAAGCGATGGGGCCTTGGCTTTGTCGCCTTGGAATCCCGCTTGTGGCGAGCTACATTCCCGTGAAGCCGAATTGGCTCAACAACATTCTTGAACGGAAAATCCGCGCAGTCAATGGCAAAAGTTATTCCGTTGATGCCCGGACGCCTCGCGATTTCTTACGCATCCTGAACGACGGCAAACTTTTTTGCCTGCTTTCCGATCAGGACTCTCGCATCCCGAGCGCAATTGACGGAACGTTCTTGGACCGCACTGCGAACGTGAATCCGCTGCCGGACTTTTTACTTGAACATCGTCCGCAGACACCAATATATATATGTTGGATTGAAGAGAAAAATAGGGTTCGCGAGCTTCATGCGATAGAGGTTGCATCCTCGGCGCATGTGAGCGTCGTCAATACGCAATTCAACAAGTGGCTCGAACAACGCATCGCCGAAAATCCGAATCTGTGGTACGGTTTCACGCACCGCCGTTTTTACAGCCGCTCGCCAGAAATCTATGGCAAATAGAGTTTAGCGGTATTTTTCAGCAATTATCTTGAGTTTCGTCACGTCCGCAGTTTGTTTTGCAAAGAATTGTTGCAAATTCATAAGAGTTTATGTTATTTTACAAATATGACGTGGACCCCGCATGAAAATAAGCCCATGCTCGTTCGTTTTTCGGAATGGTTGGTTGAACCCGATGAATGGCCTGCCTGGGTGCAGTTCTTTCTTTTGCCGCGACCTCTTGGCCGCGAAAATTTCTTTTATGTGCGCGTGGTTCTGCTTTTTGCGATGGCCATCTTTTCGTTACAGGCGTTTTTTAGCGGTTACCAGTCGTGGATTGCGCAGTTCTTGCATAACTTGAACCTGCCCGTACACGAAACGGGTCACATCGTTTTTGGAATTTTCGGGAAACCGTTGATTACATCGCTTGGCGGCTCGCTCTTTCAAGTGATTATGCCGCTCGTGTTTTGCTTTGCGCTTTGGATTAAACCGCGGGACCTCTTTGGTGCGTCCATTGCGCTTTGGTGGGCCTTCGAAAACTTGATAGACGTGGCGCCTTACATCGATGACGCTCTCCACATGAAGCTTACGCTTATCAGCGGTGGCACTGGGGCCGAAGCCCCGTACGGGTTCCACGACTGGAATTTCATCTTGTCCGAGACTGGACTTCTTTTAAAATACGACACCATTGCTGCGACCGTTTATGCCGTGGGCTACATCGGGATGGCTCTATGTGTCTTGTGGGGTTCTTGGAGCTTGCTGTATTATTTTATTTATCAAAAGAAAAATGACGGACTTCTAGATTAGGCAAGGGCTTGACTTATGAATACTTCCCGCCATACAAAAATCCGGAGCATCGCGGTCCTAGTCGTTGCAGCCTTGGTGTTGGAACTGACTACCGCCGTGCAGTACATATCGACGCGGCGAGCCATTACCGCGCAAATTAAGGAAATGGCGCAGCGTGATTTGAGCTCGACCAACCATACTGCTGAGGTAAAACAGATTGCAGAAAATGCCATTGCCGACGTCTTGCCAGAAGTCGAGCGCCTTGTCGCTGCGAAACAACGTGATTCCTTGCATAAAAAATTACAGCACTTGGTGGTTATCCATCCTGAAATCGTTGGAATTGATTTTGCATACCGCGTGGGGGAGGACGGTGTCCACAACGGATACTTTACATTTAGGGAAGACGGAACAAATGAAATTAAAGACACCATTATAGATTTTGACTATACAGAACGTTCCTGGTACCAAGAAGGACTTCATGGCAATGGGTTCTGGAGTGAACCCTATATGAGTCACTATTATGAAGCGCTGATGTCCACCTTCTCGCGCCCGGTCCATGATAGTCGTGGACAAGTTGTAGCCGTTATTGGTGCCGATGTCCCCATGCGAGAACTCTCTGCGATGGCCGTTCAACTGTACGACAACCAGCAGCGCTCCCTGATGCAAGTCATAGTTTTACAGTTGCTAGGGCTCTTGGTGCTTGGCTTTATCATGTACCGAAGCATCTATAGTATCCGGCGACTCGACAAAGTCGGTGCCGAAAAAGAAATAATCAATAGGGAATTAGGCATCGCAAACGCCATCCAGACAGCCATGCTTCCGCCGCCGATGCCTGCCAGCGAAAACTTGGATATTGTCGGTAGCCAGGTCCCCGCAAAACAGGTCGGTGGAGATTTTTACGACTATTTTGTACGGGATGGAAAACTCTTCTTCAATATCGGCGATGTCTGCGGCAAAGGAATCCCGGCAGCACTCGTCATGTCCATGACGCAGGCCGTATTCCGCACGATTGCTACGAAAATTGATGACCCGTCCCAAATAATAAAGGGCATGAATACGATGGCCTGCCGCGGAAATTCCACGGGCATGTTTGCGACGCTGTTCGTGGGAGTGCTCGATTTGTCGACAGGACATTTGCTCTATAGCAATGCTGGGCACGAAAAGCCCATCATCGTTACAGGCCGGACAATGCGCTATCTCGACGTCACCGCGAATCTCCCCATTGGGATTATGGATGAAAAGGAGTACAAAACTCAGGAATCTGAAATCGCGCCTGGCGACATGATTTTGCTCTATACGGACGGCCTTACCGAAGCGATGAACGTGAGCGAGGAACTGTTCGGGCTAAAGCGCGTTGAAAAAGCCATCTGTGAGGGATGTGTTGAAAGCGCTGAAGGCAGTGAGAAAGCCGACAGTCGCAAAAATGGTGCCGAATTTACGGCTCCGCAGCAGTTGCTAGATACGATGTCTCATGAAGTGTCTGCTTTTGTAAATGGCGCCGAGCAAAGCGACGACCTCACCATGCTCGTGATAAAGTATAAAGGCTGAAACCTTCAAAAGAAAAATTACCTAAAATAGGTTACCTATTTTAGGTAATTTTTTAAAACTCCCCGAGCGTTTGCGCCGGAGAGAGGTTGTTGCCTTTATTTGCCTTTAGGCGGGTTACCGCCACGGCCACTACCAGACTTACCTTCTGTAGTGGAAGGCCATCCTGCGCCATTCGGATTGATTGGCGGCTGTCCGTTGTGCTTCGACATGTTGTATTACCTCCTTTATGCTGCTAAGGGTGAAATTTTTTGTGCAGTGAGACAATTTCGAATCCAGCCAACTTGAATCAGATACTGACGCAAATAGCGGTAGTAGTCTCGCCGAAAATTATCAAAGGTCCTAGGATCACTTGGGGTGCTTGGAACCACGATTGTTTTGTTTGCTCCTTTCGCTACATGGCGAATGATGACGTGCTTTCCGTGCCTGACGACTTCCCATTGTCCAGAACGTAGAATGTTCTGAACGAAATCGCGGATGTTCTTGTCGCTGGAAATGTATTGTTGCATGCAGTCTCCTGAATGAAACGTGATGCCTATAATATACTCTTGATATACGAACTACTTGTTCGTACGAACTATATGTTCGTAAAATGTAGATTCAAAGAAATAGTTGGTTTCTTCGTGAAAATTTTTGGCTATATTTAAAACCAAGAAAAAAGGAATCTACTATGACCGAAACCGACATCTTGCAAAAACTTGATCAATCTTTCAACACACTTTCTCAAGAACGAAAGGCCATCGTTGTGCCTCTTACGGAGATTGTTCAAAAAGCGGGACTAGACAAAAAACAAGCCTCAAAATATGAGCAGATTCTTAAATCTTCCGGAAACTTTAAATTGGATTACAAGAAGGAAGGCGTTCTTGTGAACCGTAAAAATATTAAACCTATGGAGAAAACCATGACTACTCCCCAAAACACGACAAATAACAATGTGAAACTCCATGACAGAATCAAGGCGTTGCGAGACGCTCTTTCTGAAGGTCTTTATGAAAAGGACGAAGCCGTTCGTCTGGCTTTGCTTACTGCAATTGCCGGCGAAAGCATCTTTTTCCTTGGTGATCCCGGCTGCGCAAAGAGTATGATTGCTAGACGAATCGTACAGGCGTTCAAGGCCGATGGTGACGACAAGGTTAAATACTTTGAAACACTTCTCAATGCGTATACGACACCGGACGAAGTCTTTGGGAATGTGTCTCTTAAGGGGTTAAATGGCGAATTATCGGATTGCAAAGATAAAGAAGTATATCGTCGTCTTACTGAGGGCATGCTTCCAGAAGCAGACATTGCCTTTTTGGACGAAATTTGGAAGGCAAATTCAACTATTTTGAATTCCCTGCTCACAATTGTGAATGAACGCAAATTTCATAATGGAAACGAAGTCCAATCTGTTCCGCTGAAAGCCCTCTTTACGGCTTCTAATGAACTTCCTGCCAAGGGCCGGGGCTTGGAAGCATTGTACGATCGTCTGATTCTCAGATTGGTTGTATCGTTTATTGATGACGAGGATAACTTCTTTGAAATGGTCAATGCGCCGTCCTCAACCGAATTTAAAGTTCCGGAAGACGTAAAGAAACTTCAAATTTCCAATGCAGAATTGAAGGAATGGAAAGAGAAAATTGATGAAGTATCGCTTTCTGATGCGGCAAAATCCGTTATTTCTGCGATTCGTAAGGAACTCGCGTCCCGCAATGACGCAATGAATGAAGAAGACAAAGAAAGTGGAGAACTTTTTGAAGTCGGTGACCGTCGTTGGAAGAAGATTGTTCATATTTTGAAAACATCGGCATTCCTTAACGACCGTACTGAAGTTGACTTGATGGATTGTCAGCTTATTGAATATTGTATTTGGAATACGAAAAAGCAACAGAAAGTCGCTCGCGAAATTGTAGAAAAATGCATCCAGCAGAATGGTTTGGATTGCGATACCGCAATAGACGAAATTAAAGAGCAAATCAAAGAATTTGATTCCGTAATTACAAAAAGATTTTTTGTTGAAGCTGAAAAAATCCCCGTAAAATACACCATGAATGATGGTTTGCAAGCGTACAAAATCAAAAATCCTCAAAATGTATACTTTGCCGACCATAATGTCAAACCTTTTTATGTGTGTAATGATTTTACTTGGAGTGGGCGTAACGATAGACACGGAATGCTCTATGATGAACACAAAAACCAATTAGGTCCTAATTTCAACTTTTCTTTTTCATCTTTTAAGATAGAACAGGATACCGTATCATGGACTGATTTTTGGCGCAATTATAACGGCTTTAATGATCGTTCATATTCAATGAAAATCGAAACTACACCAGGAGGGCTTCAGAAAGATTCATCTTTATTCGCTCCTGGCAAGGAAAATAATCTTAACGCAATTCAAAGTCAAGTTGACAAGTCTAATTATCAACCCATTGCAGACCATATCTCTTCTGAAATTCAAAAACTTGATTATTTCGCCAAAGATCAATCCTCACCATACAAGGCCAACCTTTTTGCAGACCAATATTATTGCAATGCCATCATGAACGCCGTAACCGAAGCAAAAAGAGACCTGCAAAACGCTCAAGTTGATTTAGACAAAAAACGTTCCCGTTATCATGATTAAGGCAAATTATGCAAACCCCTCAAAATGTAATAGCAGTCTTGCGTCAGAAATTTCCTGACGGCATGCCAGATGTTCATTCTCTTTCGGATGAACAAAAGGCTTGGTTGCATATGAAGATACAGTCTATTGCAGAAGAAATTGTCCCCTCTCAAGTAATAAGTCAACTTGAAGAAATCGGAAATCGCTTAATACACGCGACAGAAGATATTCCTGACAATGAAATGCAGAAAATCGTATCATTTGTATTTGCTAACATGGACAAAATCGAAACCATGTCAAAGAAAGGATGAATATGGCAAATAAAGGTCTTCGCTTAAATTGTCGTAAAGCTATTGACGCGCTTCATGCTATACGAGAAAAATTTCCATCTGGAATTTCTGATGTTACTATAATTTCAGAAGAATCTCGTGCATGGGTTCAAGTAAAAATACAACAATTTCGCGAATGCATAAAAGATGAAGGTTTATCCTTATCCAGATGCTCTTGGTGGCATCCAATGAGATTGATAAGAAATATAACAGCTCACGCCACAGAAAATCTTTCTGATAAAGATTTCTTAGGATTATGTAATACTCTTTTTCAAAATATACAGAAGATATCGGATGATTTAGGTAAAAAAATAGGTTTCCATCGTCATCATTCCAAGAAAAAGCGCAAATTTGAAAATTTTGCATCAAGCAGCGCTTTTGGTTCCGAAGCAGATCGAAAGCAACTTGTTGACGCAATAGAGGATATGGCATCACCTGTTGAACCCACCGATATTAAGATTGAATTTCCCCAGAACAATTACGCCAAGCTCGCTGAAAAAACGTTTTCAGACATTCTTGCCCATGATGACATAAAGGATTACATCCAATCTCACGAGGGCGTCTCAGAAAATATCCAAACGGACATTCTTGAATGGCTACAACAAACAAAGGAATCCCTTGATAAGGAAGATCCATTCCTAGATGAATCTATTTTTATAGAGCAACAAAAGAAATTGTCTGCTATAGATGTCGCTATAGATTTAACGAATGAGAATTCAAAAATCCAATACCACTATAGACGATTGCCTTCTGTAAGCGAATCGAAACGGGGCTCAATAGCCCCAAGCAATCTTAATTTTGATTTCTATAAGAATCAATTTGCAGAGCAGAAAAAAGCGCCGAAAAAGGGCAATAAAGATAAAGCACCTATCCAATGGAAATCCATGGAGCAATTAGAAGTTCTTCGCAGGAATTTCATTGCTGATATGGAAAAAAGCCTTATTGACCGGAAAAACAAATGGGAGCAAGAACGTATTGACAAGATGCGAAAATCATTCCTTGACGAACTGTATAAAAAAATACAGAACTTCAAGCGTCTTGAAAAACTTCTTTCTCCATTCATCAAGGATTTCGGACGTCTTTGGAATTTATCCGAAGGGGTATTTGAAACCAGTGGTTTTGAAATTTTAGAGCAATTTGCGAAGCTCCTTGAACAAGATCAATCATTGCAAGAACTTGCTGAAATCCTGGGTAAGCATAACCGTGCTCAATCCATTTTTGAAAAGGAACTTCGCGATAAGGTTGTCATAAAAACGGAATGGCATCCCCAAAATGCCTATCGTGGAGAGATTAAGGGCATTTGTTTTTCAAATGATATCTCCTCGGTCTTGCCAAGTGAATTGGCGTTGATGAAGAATCCGGCGACAAAGAAACTCTTCCAGTTGCGATTTGCCCAAAAGCAGCTGTTGTCTTTTGAATACCAAAGAAATGTCGAAAGGACAAGGGAAGAATCTACGCAAGAAGAGGTTTCCATTGAAAAGAAGGAACCCAAGGGTCCTATTATTATCTGTGTTGATACAAGTGGTTCTATGCATGGAACACCGGAAAACATTGCAAAGACCGTGACATTCGCCTTATCCAAAATCGCAATCGAAGAAGAACGAAAATGCTACCTGATTTCATTCTCTACAGGAATAGAAACTCTAGATATGAGTGATTTCAAAAAAGGCGATAGTTTGCAGAAACTCGTCCGTTTTCTACAGATGTCTTTTAATGGTGGCACAGATGCGAGCCCGGCGTTGCAGCATGCAATAAAAATGCTTCAGTCCAACGATTATAAGAATGCAGATGTCCTTATGATATCGGATTTTGTAATGGCAAATCTTCCGCGCAATTTAATTGATGCTATAGAAGTAGAAAAAGAAAAGAATACCGATTTTTATAGCCTTGTAATTGGGACAAGCGGAAACCAGGGTACGATAGATTGTTTTAGCCACAACTGGTCTTATAACACAAACGATATTCATGCTTCACGACATTTAGTTGAGCAACTGCATTCCATAAAAACGCGTCCCGCAAGTCAAGGAAAAGCTGACAATGCCGACAAATAAAAACGCCTTCTTGCGAATAAAAATTCTTGACGGACTACTTTCAGAAAGCGTCGCTCAACATTATACGATGTCGCAAATGGTTGAATTAAGCAACAAGAAACTAAAGGATTCTGGCAACGAAATAGTTGGCCGTCGCTGTATAGAAAAAGATCTTGAATTCATTCAAGAAGAGTTCGGAATAATAAAAAGAACTCGTTCTGGGAAAAATACAATTATTCATTATGCAAATAGATCCGACAGCATTTTCAACCAAGGAATATCCACATCGGAACGTAAATTATTGCAAGCCGTCATACGTACTGTAGGTCAAATGGATGGATTAGAAAACTTTAGCTTTTTGGGTCAGTTGGAAGAGCCTACAGAAGAACCCAAGCAGCCATCCATTGTCTTTGAGAAAAATGAATTTTTAAGTCGACGAGACCTGTTACCCAAGCTATTAAATTTTATTGAAAACCAAAAAACTATCGAAATGGAATACCATCCCATTCATAGTAAAAAAAGGAATAAAATTGAGCTATATCCGCAATTGCTAAGACAATATAACGCACGATGGTTTTTGTTTGGTCTAGCAATGGACAAAAAGAAAATTTTGACCTTTTCTTTGGAACAACTAGATAACGTCAAAGAATCTTCAAAAAAATTTGAACCATGCAATATTGACTGGAATGAGTATTTTGACGATATGATTGGGGTTTCAAAAAAAGATAGCGAAGATCCTCAAGAAATCATTTTCTGGGCATCGAAAAGAGAATGTGCCTATTTAGATGGGAAACCCATTCACGCTTCTCAAAAGATGCTAAGGAAAAAGAATGCTGATGAAATACGACAAAAATACCACATTCCTGAGGACGATGGGAATTTTTTCAGCATAAATTGTATTATCAATTTTGAATTGAAAAGGGAAATGGCTTCGAAGTTTGGAGAAAGACTCGTTCTTGAACCAGAATCGTTAAGAAACGAAATTTTTGACGATGTAAAAAAGATGATGGATCGATACAGCAAAATCATGCGAAAAAAGATGTAGTTTTGCACATCAAATACATTTTCTCATTTATATACCATATTCAACCATGATAGATGTCAATCAAGAATATACACGCGAAGTAGAATGCGAATATAAAGGCGAACGATACAAGGTTCGCGACAATGGTGCGGTTCTGCGGATGGCGCGCGAGGGAAAGCCCAAACGCCCTAAAGATGATGCTTGGACATTTGGCGACAGGATCGATCGTGGATACGCTCAGTTCTGCGGTGAGTCCGTACACAGAATTGTTGCGACAGCTTTCTTAGGAAATCCGCCTACAAAGCAACATGTCGTGGACCATATTGATACGAATCGACAAAATAACCGTCCAGAAAATTTAAGGTGGCTGACAAAACTCGAAAACATCTTGTTAAATCCAATCACTAAAGCTAAAATTGAATATTGGTGTGGCAGTGTGGAGAGTTTTTTAGCCGACCCATCTCAACTGAATGGGCATGAAAATGAAGATACCCATTTTGCTTGGATGAGGGCAGTCAACCCCATAGAAGCGCAAAATACATTAGCTAATTGGGAACGAATACTAAGTAAGCCAAGACCAGAAAATAAAAGTAGGAGAAACGCCATTGAAGAATGGATTTTCGAACATAATCCTACCTATAAAAATGATTTTGATTTCCTTGAAAATCTTGAACCTATAGAAACAGAAGAATCGCCCTCTACCGCAACAGAAAATGAGCTCATATTTCCACCAAAATTCATCAATGAGGAAACGGAGAAAGTAACTGAACAACCCATTACCAAGAAAGAATTTATGACAGCCCTCTTAGAAATATGTGAAGGCGAGGGCTGGGATTACAAGAAATACTACAAAACAGACTCATGGAAAACGGATTTACTCATCACAATAGGTAATCAGCGCATAGCGTTTTCTGCTTTTAATTCCGTAAAGAATGCCGCTAAGTTATTACCATTAATAGAACAGGATGGTGTAAAGTGTTACGGGCTGATTCTCTCACCGAAAACAGAAGAAACCTTAAATTTTAGCTGTTTCAGTTTACACCGAAATGAGAATGTCTTGGAGGCAAGCGTGGCTAAAACAAAATTGCCATTCGACACATTTGTAAAGAAGGCTGTTGAGGATAAAATTGTACATTTAACGAAGGCAAAGATTACGGATGTAGATGTAATATTCGAACAAATAAAATGCTGCCGTTGTAACGAACCACATTTTATTTTCTACACACGCTATTTGGTGGATGAAAACGGAACGAGATATGACGAGAACGATTCCGATTGGGAATATAGTGATGACGGGAATTTCAATGTGCCGAATTTACAATTTGGGGATGAAATATTAGAACTTGTTAAACAATATATTGCTGAACACCCTGAAAAAAACATCGTAATGGGCGAAATAAAAGAGCGCTATAGCAATACACGAAAAGAATCGTATATATCGTTTGGTTGTCCTAATTGCGATACAATTTTTGGAGATTTTTATCTAAAAGATTTGACATACAATTTAATTTACGTAACAGATGAAGATCGAATGAATCGAATTAAACTTAAGACCCCATTTGAAATACAAGTGAATGACTGGATTATAGTGGATTAACCTATCAAAAAAACGTATATTCCCTAACATGGACACGGAAAAGAAAATAGCCCTGATTATCGACTGCGACAACGCCAAGGCGGACGCCATCTATGGCATCATGGAAGAACTCTCCAAATTTGGGGAGACGAGCATACGTAAGGCCTATGGCAACTGGAAGGGGAACAACCCCTGGGAAGAAGTTCTGCATCCGTTTGCGATTCAGCCGATACAGCAGTTTCCATACACGAAAGGTAAGAACGCGACCGATCTCGCGATGACAATTGACGTGATGGAGCTCCTATTCACTGAAAGCATTGATATTTTCGCCATCGTGAGCAGCGATTCTGATTTCACTCCACTCGCCATGAAACTCAGGGCAAAATCAAAACAGGTAATTGGGTTCGGAGAAGAAAAGACACCTCAGCCGTTCATTGACTCGTGCAATTCCTTCATTTACATTGACAAGTTCAAAAAACCGACGGAAACAGATGAAGCGACTAGCAATATCGAAAAATGGGACCGTAACAAACTGCGCGGTCATACCAAAATTATGAACGCCATCCGTAAAGCGATAAATGAAGAAGCGGAAGATGATGGTTGGGCGCTAGCATCAAAAATGTCTCAACAGATAAACCATCTTATTTCGTTAAGTCCCAAGAACTTTGGCTATGCAAAATGGCCTTCACTAATTCGCGCTACAGAATATTTCGAAGAAGGGAAAAACTCTAAGGGACAACCCGTTTTCCGTATCAAAAAGAAATAATCTACTTCACGCACCTAACGGATCTTGCTTCGTCTTTGCCGAAAGCGCTGAGCTTGGCGGCCTTGATGCTGAAATCCAAGAGCATGTAGTAAGCAAGGCCATCGGGTGTTTCGACGGCGCTCCAGATGTGTGCATAGCCGCCGATGCCGTCGAACTTGCCGTTGCCTTGCCTGTAGCCAGCGGGCAGTGCATTAAAGCCGAAATCGTCGGAGCCGTTCCCTTTCTTGAACCAGCCGCTTGTCGACTTGAGCGCATAGCCGGCTACCTCTGCGCCGCCGACATTTGCAATCAATTGCTCAAAGTCTGCGCTATCGGGCAAGTGCCAGCCTTCGGGGCATACGGTGCGAGCCATATCCCAAGTGTAAAGTCGTCCGTATCTAGAACAATTGCGATTCTCATCTTCGGGGCACGCGCTCCCTTCAACTTCGTAATTCAAGTTCTCGGCCATCCAAGTCTGCGAACCGATTTGCACAATGTCGTAGCTTCGCCCATCACGCGGATCGGTAAACGATTCCGAGCAGGCAACCATCAAAGCCACCAGGGAAATCAAAGTCAACAAAACAATAGAACGCATTATTTCACCTACCGATACTCGTCAATTGCATTCTCTAGATAATGCCCAGATACAAATCCGCCAGTAATGCCGACAACAAAAGAAGCGGCCGAGCCAATGAAAAGATATTTGCTATAAGGATTTTCAGTCACAAATCCACCCACAAGCATCATTCCGCTAGCCCCTGCAAAAAGATATGCAAACGCCCTAATCCAATTAGATGTCTTAGCATAAGGTCTTGAAAATTCATTCGCCAACAAATGCCGCCTAATCTCGGACAAATCGTTCACGACTTTTCCATCTAGATAAAACTCCGTACCTATCAGCAAGTCATCGTAGTATATCATATGATGTTCGTTTGCAGTTTCTTCCACATCATCTTCCTGCGAAAAGGAATCGGTGGACGCAGGCACTACTTGTGCAAATAAAACGCAAGAAAACAGAAGAACAACTTTAAACAAATTACTCATACGAATACATTAATTTTAGAAAAAATAGCCCCCGGCCGTTAGGTCGGGGGCGGTTTAATGCGGATCTGGATCCTTCGACTTCGCCCTTACGGGCTTCGCTCAGGATGACGCCGGAGGCGTCACTTCACAAACGCGCCGTAGATGGCCTTGATGGCCTTCTCGGTATCGGCTTCGTCAACACCGGTGATGATGTTGATCTGCGAAGAACCCTGGTCGATAATGCGGACGTTGACCTTGTTGTCTGCGAGAGCCGTGAAGAGCTTTGCAGCCACACCGATCTTGTTCGTCATGCCATGACCCACGGTAGCGATGAGCGAGATGCCCGGGAACACCTTGATACGGTCGGGGCGCATCTGCTGCGTGATGTCTTCGAGAACCACGTCCTGCACGGCGTCGAGAGCCTTGGAGTCAACCACGATGCTCATGGAGTCGATGGCGCTCGGGCACAGTTCGTAAGAGAGACCTTCGCTTTCGAGCACGGCGAGCACGCGGCGACCGAAACCGACTTCCTTGTTCATCATGGACTTTTCAATGTAGATCATCGAGAAGCCCTTACGGCCAGCAACACCCGTAATCGGGAGCTTTGCTTCTTCCGGAGTGGGGCCGATGATGGTACCCGGATCCTGCGGGCGGTTCGTGTTGCGAATGTTGATAGGAATCTTCTTGGCGCGGCACGGAGCGATAGATTCGTCGT
>JAEEGJ010007908.1_pt1 | contig 29844 bp, 25 predicted proteins | sample 8958761 | NCBI WGS metagenome assembly JAEEGJ01 (sample SAMN16246546, study PRJNA631951) | gut metagenome | biome: gut microbiome; feature: rumen; material: RS-attached | host: Bos | place: Iran: Karaj | collected 2018-10
CGCACCTCTTACCATTCCGAACAGAGAAGTTAAGCCCCGCCGCGACGATGATACTGCGGTGACACGTGGGAAAGTAGTTCGCCGCCCACCCACAACGGAGACCCCGTCAGCAACACTGCTGGCGGGGTTTTCTGTTTTTATGCGTTCGCCTATTATTCTTTTTTCTATCTTTGCAATTCATTTCAGAATATCATGAAAGAATTGCTCATCCGTTCGGTTTCTGGCTTGGTGTTGGCCGTCTTGGTGTTGGGATGCATCTTTGCCTCGCCTTGGGCCTTCGCTGCCTTGTTGCTATTCATCGTCATTGTCGGCACTTTTGAGATGTCTCGGTTGCATCAGATGAATCAATCACCTTATCTTTTGCTTGGCGAGGCCTGTTCCGTTGGCGCTTTCACTTGTTCAGCATTGGTGGCTATGCAAGTCATTCCGTTACATTGGCTTGCGTTGGAAATCCTGTTTGTGATGCTTCCTTTTCTCATCGCCTTGTTTTCCAAGTCAAAGGATGTCAAGCATGTTTTTGCCTATATCTATGGAGCACTGTTTTTCCTTTCCATGCCTGCTTCGTTGATGCTTTTTTTCTATCGCGAAGACTTGTTTGGCGGTGTGGCTGGTCCTGGTTTGATTATTTTGGTATTCTGCCTTTTGTGGGCGAACGACATTTTTGCCTACTTAACGGGGAAACTACTGGGCAAGCATAAACTCTTCCCTCGGATTTCTCCTGGCAAGACTATCGAAGGCAGTATCGGAGGGCTTGTGTTTACCATTGTCGCCATGATGTTTTTCGCCCATTATGCCGCGTGGCTCCCGATAGCTGATAGCATAGGAATGGCTGCCAATGCCGTGGTTTTTGGTACTTTAGGTGATTTGAGCGAATCGATGCTGAAGCGCCAGGCAGGTGTGAAGGATTCTGGTAAACTGATTCCCGGTCATGGCGGAATTTTGGATCGTTTTGATTCTGTTATGTTCAGCGTACCATTTCTTTTCGTTTATTTGCTGCTGCTATGAAGATACATAAAAGGTTACACGAAGAAGGAACGAAAGCCATATTGATAACGCTTGCCGTTGTTGTGGCAATGGTAATTCTCGTTAATTGGCTTTGGCCTTCGCAAACGGTTTGGCATTACTTGCTGTATGTGTTTGAACTTTTGGTGTTTATTTTGACTATTCGCTTTTTCCGCGTCCCGATTTGGCGTAAGACAACGATGGAAGAGGATGCCGTGGTTTCGCCCGCCGATGGAGTGGTGGCAGCCAACGAGGTAGTGATGGAAGATGAATATTTCCATGACCAACGCCGTCAGATTTCCATTTTCATGTCGATTTATGATGTGCATATCAACTTTTTCCCCTTCGATGGTGAAGTGACCTATTATAAATACCATCCTGGCAAGTTCCTGTTGGCCTTCAAGCCGAAGTCATCCTCTGATAATGAGCATAATACCATTATCCTGAAGGACAAAAAAGGCCGTGAAATCTTGGTGCGTCAAATCGCGGGTTTCGTGGCACGACGTATCGTCTGCGATTTGCAACCTGGCGAAGAAGCCGTCGTTGGAGAGGAATTGGGCATGATTCGCTTCGGCTCCCGAGTGGACGTGTTTTTGCCTTTGGATGCCGAGGTTAAGGTGAGAATCAATCAGAAGACTACGGGCAAGGAGACGGTATTAGCGAAGCTGAAATGATTCTCAGATTATCTCCATTATTTCCGACAAACGCTTCACTTCAAACGTTCTTTTCCCTTCAACTTCCATTCCGCTTGGATTAAAGAAAACCTGGTCGATGCCAGCGGCACGGGCACCGTCGATGTCGACAGCCATCTCGTCGCCGATGACGAGACTTTCTTCAGCTGTTGCATTGGCTTTGCGCAAGGCGTAATGGAAAATCTCGGGGTTGGGTTTCTTTACCCCGACTTCCTCCGAAACAGTTAAAGTCTCGAAATAAGGCTCCAAGCCCGAACCGCTCAATTTGGTGTGCTGCACTTCTTGGAAACCATTGGTAATCAAGTGTAAATGATACTTCGGTTTCAGGTATTCCAACAACGCCATTGTGCCCGGAACCAACCTGACAATGCGTGGCGACCAATACACATAATCTTCGCTCAGATGGTCGGCAAGTTCAATATCATGGATGTTGTAATGCTCCAAAGGCTTAAGGAAACGGGTGCGATTCAAGTCGGCTTTGGTGATTTTGTCTTCGCGGTATAGCTCCCACAGGCGTTCGTTTAAAGGATGATACACTTCATGAAATTCGTGCGCGCTGGGGATGCCGAGGCTTTTCAAGTCATATTTGTCATAAATACGCTCAAAGGCCACTTCAGCGGCGGCATCGAAGTCCCAAAGCGTACGGTCAAGGTCGAAAAAGATGTGTCTGTAGTGTTTCATTTTTCTCGCATTTGGCGTTGCCACTCAAACAAAGCTACAGCTGCGGCATGGCTAACATTGAGCGAACGGGTTGGACCAGGAACGGGGATGTACACCACCATATCGCATTGGGCCAACAGCTCGTTGCTGAGGCCATGACTTTCGCTCCCCACGATAAATGCCACGTTTTCGGGCAAAAGTGTGTCGTAAATGCATGTAGCATTGTCGGCGGTCTCGATGGCAACGATGGTCTTGCCTTCTGGCACAATCTTTTGCAAGTTGGTTTCCTCGCTGAAATACCACTTGATGTTGTCGCGGCTCGAAGCGGCAGCCCGACGTACCCTTCCCATGCGATGCTCGTCTTCCTTGCCCAAAAAGCACATCTCGGAAGCGCCTATGTTGTCGGCCAATCGAATCATGGCACCCAGGTTGTCGGGCGTCATCAAGTGGTCGGCGATGACCATGGGACGGGGTATGCGTTGGAAGAGGCTCTCTGGTGAGTTCTGTTTGAACAAATCATTTGATTTCAGGTAAGTCATGGTGGGTATGTTTGCAGGGTTTTGGAAATCAGAGGATGAGGATCTTTTTCTGTATGGCTTGGCCTTTCGTGATGATTTGGATGAAGTAGAGTCCTTGTGAAAAATGGCTGCAATTGATTTGGGTGGCTCCCGAACAGCTCCCCATCGACACCTGTTGGCCTAATCTGTTATAAATGACGTAGTCAAAAGGTTTTCCGAGACTGATGTTCAATGTAGTATGGGCTGGGTTTGGGAATAGCTGCACTTCATTGCTGATTTCAGGTATACCGATCGTGTCTATTTCCACTTCAACGAAAGCAGGAATCGAGAACTGGTTTTCGTTGCGGTAGGCCGTCACACTGTAAATGTAGGTACCCAGTTCGCAGATGTCGGTGAAGGTGGTCTCGTGTTGTATCGACACTTGTTCGCCATTGCGACGGATGATGTAATTGTCTGAAGGATTGTAGCTTTCCCAGCTCAAGGTGACCTCGTTCAGGTCGGTCTGGACATTGACTTCAAGCACGGGCAGGAAGGATACCATGTTGGTCGATGGGAACAGCACGTCGTCAATCCAGCAGCAGTCGTCGCCATAGCTGCCACTGCCGTTTTTCATGTATATCCATTTGAACTTGTGTGTGCCAGCATTTACAGGGAAGATTTCCCGACTCCAACTGACCTCGCCCGACCATTCGCCTTTCGCGTCGCTGTCGATGTAGAAGGTAAGTTTGTCTTTGTTGGCTTCGGAAGAAATCTTCTTGTAGAAACTGATTTGGCCGGCCGTTGTGACGTTCATCTCCACTTGGAGCGTAGTGATGTTCGTATGATTGATGGCTCCCGAACGCGCACTATAGGTGCCTGTATTGGCAGTGCTGTTGTCGACAAACCATTGCGCTCCGCCTAAACTTTCCCAATCAAACGCACTGAAATCACCCGTTTCAAAGGTCTCTTTGATGGGGCCGATATTGATTTGCTCTATGCCGCTTTTTGAAATGGGAAGGGCTTCCAAAAGGTAATACACTTCAAAACTTGAACCGACCGGAATTTGGGGAGAGGTGGAGAATCCTGGAGTAATCGTAGCAATGCTTCCTGCCGGAATACTTCCTATTGGATAGGTTATTTGGCTGAAATTCAAATCTGTGGAACTGCTGTATAATTGGATGGTCACGTCATGGGCATCTGACGAGGTGGCGTTTTTGACGCTGATAATCAGCTCGCCTGGCTCACCAGGGTTAACGGTAGTGCTTGGACGGAAATCGACGATGCTAAGCGCAGGTGCATGGAGTGTCATCCGGAAGTGGCTGGTCCAGGTGTGTTCGCCATCGGAGCAAATGAGGGTGAAATTGGCTTGGATGCCGTCGGTAATGTTCTCACCGACCGTGATTTCGAATCCGCTGGGTATGGTGTAATGGCTTTGTGCTTCAATGTTGGGTATGGTGGCCGAGCCATCGTTGATTTGTATGTAAGGCGAATCGGTGGCCAGATTGACTTGGACATCAGATGCGGATTCGTTGCCTATATTTTTGATAGTCAAGTCAAAAGTAAAGGTTTCGCCGTAATCAGCTTGGCCGTTTTCATCGTTGATGTGGAAACTTTCGTATGACAGGAATGCACCGTTGGCAGGTATGATTTCTATGTCTTTGACCTCAGTGACTTTGTTGTAACTTGTCACCACAAGTTTCGCCGTGCCAACCGTTTCTGGGCTTGCGAAAGTGAGTATGCCTTCTCCGTTGGTAAGGGCTGTGCAGGCCAAGATGTTGCCATCGATAGATAAGGTGGCGATGGCATAATCGGCGTCGGCAGTGACTTGCAAGTCGGTTTGCCCGAGGAAGATGGCTTCGGGTTCACAGGTCACATTCAATTCGGAGGGGTTGTCGGTGCGCAGCATAAGGCTTGGGTCGCCAAAGAGAATCCAGGTGTTGTGGGTGTTGCCGTGGTCGCTGGGATGTAGGTCAAGGATTTTCATGTTTCCGTTCAGCGAGGCTCCGCCGAAAGTGTGATGGAATTGGTCGGCATTGCGCCATTCGCAAAGGATGTCTACCATCTCGTCCTGTCCGGTCATGGGTGGCTGCCAAGGTTGTGAAATCCATGAGAACATGCCTCCGATGGCACCTGTCGGGGCGCCTGTGTTGTCGTTTGTGGCTCGCATCCATGCCTCGGCAAAGCAATTGACGTTGAATTGACCGTTGTAGCATGCCGTCGACCAGATGAAAGGCCATTTGTAGTCGTTGACCAAGGCATTCACATGGCTGTTGCTGAAACTTCCCACATACCAACCCGTTGTCGTGCCGTGGTTGCAATAGTTGCAGATGCCGACGCCATCGTTGAAGTCGGAGCTCAGCATGGTGGCATTGGTGCCGACCCCGACACCTTGGTAGTGTTGAGAAACGGCCTCGTAAGTATAATGCATGAGTGTGTCTCGGATATAGTCAATATGCTGATAGTCAGACTCTCCTCCATTGTGACCACTACCTTGGCCTTCGGTGGAGCCTATGCCCATGCCCTTGTCGAGCCATGTGACATCAGCACCAATGTCGCGCTCATAATAAAGTACCTTGGCGACTTGGTTTTGCACATCCGTAATGCTACCGGCAGAAAAACGGCCTACAAATACCTCTGGATAGTAATCGTCGCCTTCGAGTTGCCCAAACCAAATGTCGGAGCAGCCTCCACCTAAAGAATGAGGCGTGAGGTCGTTGTAGTCGCCAACCAGTAGCACATAGCATAAGTTCTCTTCAGGGTTGTTGTAATGACTGAGAATGAACAACTTGATTTGGTCGTCGTCGTTGCCTCCTATGTCAGAGAGGTTGACCAAAGTGGTCGGGCGGCCCGACTCGTTCTTCCAGTCGACGAAAGGCTGCATGGCTGCTAGGTAGGCAGGCGGACAGATGACCAACATCTCGCCTTCGTCAGGAACGAAAGGGTATTTGTTTGCGCTTCCTTCAAAATTGATGAAACGTTGGCCATACATGGCTTTCACCTCTGGAGCCATCTTTGTAGTGGCTTTTCGTGAAGCTTTTGCATTGTATCCGTTGTCGCTTTTCTTGACCATTGACAGGACCATTTCGGTGTAAACACGAAGTGTTTTGGTGAAGGGATTATAGGCAAAAGGATAGACCAACATGTTTTGTCCCCGATAGTCGCGGAGGATATAAGGTTTGTCCAACTGAGCCTGATGGCTTGGGAAAAACTGGTTTTGAGTGTAGACCTCTCCATAATGGTAGGGAACACTTTTAGGGTCGATTTCGCGGCTGAAGTTCCCTTTCGATGGCGCGATTTCGATGTTCTCAAAGTCTTGGTATTGAGCATCTTTGACTTGGATGTCCATATCAGCTTGGTCATCGATGAGCAGCGGAATGGCAAAGAGTGCCAAGTCGGGGGCACCTTCTTGGAGCATGGAAGCCATTTTCGGCACAGTGATAGAATACTGAAGTCCGTTGGAGGTATTGGCTACCTCTTTATAGAAACCACCCAAAGCAAATCTGACGGAAATCTCCGCTTTGGAATTGGAGAGCAGTTTGACGCTTGGAGCAGTAGGTTCTTTGGTGCCACAATTCACCCATTCCTGAGAAAACAAACTGAGTGATAACAAGCTGATAATGAGAAATATAAGACCTTTTTTCATTTCTTTTCGCGTATTTTGTGCAAAAATACGCAAATTCTTTGAAATAGGAGATAAGGTGCTTAAATACAAACGGACTCCCCAAATAGGAAGTCCGTCTGCCTCGTCGGATATAAATAGTCTGTAATTGGTTGTCAATCTACGTTTTTGTGAAGGTAGGAGTTCTCTCCGCTGATGCCGTTTTTGGAGGCTGAATACTGCGACAGGCCTTCATCAGCGTCAGCATGGCTGATTTCGACATTGCGGCGAAGATAGGCAGGTTGGTTCTCAAGCTCTTCCAAACCACGAGCAGTCCTGAAGTTCATGCTCAAGGCACGGAGACGTTGTTTCTTCAGCAGCTCCTTGGGATCCAGCTCCTTGGCTTTCTTGGCTTCCAACAGCGCCACTTGCTGCTCCGCTTTCGCCTTCACTTCTTCCTGTGTGATGATTCTGGATGTGATTTCGAAGCCTTCATCATCACTGCTTTCAGAGCGGAAGGGGTTGTCGAAGACCCTGACGACAGGGCGTTCCTCTTCATAATGAACGGTGGAAGGCGTTTCGCGTATGGGCGTTGCGGGAGTGGGCTCATTGATGGGCTCAAAGGCGGGTATGTCGTCTTCTACTGCTTTGGTCGGCCCTTCGACAGGCTCAGGGACCTTGGCTTTTTCAGGCTCAGGGACCTTGGGCTCAACGGCCTTGGGCGGTTCCGGTGTGAACAAGGGATGCACGGTTCTTTCCTCGTGTTTCACTTCGGGTGCTTTTACCTCGGGCTGGACGGATTGTGGGGTCTCAATGATTGGGACTATCGTTTCCTTGACTTGGCTTGGCTGACTAGCAGGCTGCTCGCCTTTGATGGTGCCGTCCAAACCGTAGACTTTCTTGGGCGTAAGCGGCGTGTCGGTTTTTTTCTCGTTCAGGATGGCCGTGTAAGGCTTGGCGTCGTGGTTGAAGCCCGTGGCAATCAGGGTCACGCTGAGGGATTCGCCGAGGCTTTCGTCGGTGCCGTTACCCCAAATGACGTCGGAGTTGTTGCCGCAGGCGTTTTGGGCGATTTCCAGGATCTCATCCACCTCGTCTAAGGAGACTTCGTTGGTGCCTGAGGTGATGTAAAGCAATATGTTCTTTGCGCCTTCGATGTTCGAGTCGTTGAGTAGGGGCGAATGAATGGCGTCTTTGATGGCTTTCTCAGCCCTGTCTTCACCCTCTGCGACACCGGCACCCATAATGGCCTTGCCGCTGTCTTTCATCACGGTCTTGACATCCTCGAAGTCGACGTTGACATAACCGGGAACGGTGATGATTTCGGCGATGCCACGTGCAGCAGTGGCCAGCACGTCGTCGGCTTTCTTGAAGGCTTCGGAGAGCTTCATGTTGCCGTATTGGTCGCGCAGCTTGTCGGTACTGATGAGGATGAGGGTGTCGACGCACTTCTTCAATTCCTCGATGCCTGCCAAAGCTTGCAGCTTGCGGCGACGGCCTTCTCTTTCCATGGGCATGGTGACGATGCCCACGGTGAGGATGCCTTTGTCCTTGGCCAATTTGGCGACCACGGGCGCAGCACCCGTACCCGTTCCACCGCCCATACCAGCGGTGACAAACAGCATCTTGGTGTCGTCGTCCAAAAGGGCTTCAATCTCGTCGCGGCTCATCTCGGCGGCCTCGCGACCGATGTTGGGGTCGTTGCCGGCTCCTAACTCGCGCTTGCCGAGGTGGACCGTCGTCTTGACTTGGCTCTTCAAGAGGGCTTGATAGTCGGTGTTGCAAAGGATAAAGTCAACACCCTGAATGCCTTCTTCCATCATGTGGTTGACGGCGTTGCCGCCACCACCACCCACGCCGACGACTTTGATGTAGTTTGGCTTTTCCACTCCAACGGGCTTGAACATCTCGTTTTGCGTGTTGATGTTTGCGTAATCTTCTGCCATAACTTGCTGTTTTTTAGGGTTATTCGATGTTGTCTGGAGTGAAAAATTCAGTGAACGAAGTTACGATTTTTTTCAAATCAAGGCCTCTTTTCTTTTTCTTCTTACCGTCGTTTTCTTCCTTTTCATCTGGGGTTTCGGGTACTTCGGTTTGTGGGGACATAAACTTGGCCAAGTCTTCAGATTTGGTCCTCTGTTTTTCTGCCTCTACGGACTCTTGCAGGTACTCATCGTGCTCCATGCGGGCGATAGTCTCGATGACGATGCCTATGCTGGTGGAGTACATCGGGCTCGACAATTCCTTCATCTTGGTTTGGTTGAGATGTTCGTTGGGGTAGCCGATGCGCACCTCCAAGCCGGTCTTGAACTCGGCCAGTTGCTGGATATGTCGCATCATGGCGCCACCGCCCGTGAGGACGATGCCGGCGATGAGTTGGTTGTCGGCTTTGGCCTTCTGGATCTCGTAGTTCACCAGCTCGAAGATTTCTTCGAGGCGTGCCTGGATGATATGAGCCAAGTTCTTGAAGGAGATTTCCTTGGGGTCTCTGCCGCGGATGCCAGGAATGGAGACCACTTCGTCGTCGCGGTTTTCGCTGGCCAGTGCCGACCCGAACTTCACTTTCACCTCTTCGGCGTAGTGCTTGATGATGGAGCAGCCTGTGCAGATGTCCTCTGTAATGATGTTGCCGCCAAAGGGAATCACGGCGGTGTGCTGGATTTTCTTGTCCTTGAAGATGGCGATGTCGGTGGTGCCGCCGCCGATGTCGACCAAGACCACACCAGCGTCTTTTTCTTCTTCGTCCAACACGGCTTGGGCCGACGCGATAGGCTCAAGCACCATGTAATCCATCTCCAAACCTGCACTTTCGATGCACTTGATGATGTTTTTCGCAGCGGAGGTCTGCCCGATGATGACGTGGAAGTTAGCTTCGATTTTGTTGCCCAACATGCCTACTGGGTTGGTTGCAGGCTCACCGTCGACGTAGGTGTCCTGACGGATGACGTCGATGATTTCCTCGCCAGGGGTCATGTTGATTTTGAACGTGTCGTTGCGCAGGCGTTCAAGTTCGGCTTCCGTGATTTCGGTTTCATGGTTGTCGCGCATCAGCACGCCGCGGTGTTGCAGGCTTTTGATGTGCTGTCCCGCAATACCCACGCTGACGCGGTTGATTTCCACCCCCGACTGGTCCGAGGCTTGCTTGACCGCCGTCTTGATGGCTTCGACGGTATCAAAGATGTTGGTCACCACGCCTCTTCTTACTCCCGTGGATATGGTTTTGCCATACCCGAGGATCTCAATTTTCCCGTTCTCGGCTTTTTGGCCCACGATGCAGGCCACTTTGGTTGTGCCGATATCCAATCCGACGATGATTTTTCCTTCACTCATGACTTTATTATTTTGTACAGACTATTTGATTTTTGAAATTTAGATTGATGCTCTTGAAAGTTTTGGTCTCTTGGTTGTTGATGCGTTGCTTCATGAAGATCTCGAGGCGTTTCAGCTTGTCGGCGGCGTAGCAGGTGTCGCCTACGATGACTTTCGCATCGATGCCTCTGACAGTGAGTTCGAATTCGTTTTTCGAGTTGCAATACAATTGTCCCGTGCAATTCTTTATGAAGCCGTTGGCATTGATGGCCTTGAACCAATATAGTGCGTTGATGAGGTTGATGTCTTGCTGGATGGAGTCGTTGAGCCGATAGGCGACGGAGTCCTTTTGAAGGTCGAAGTTGCCGCTGGCAATGAGGACGTAAGGCGTGTAGATGCTGCTTGAGGGAATCACCGTGCCTTCGTTGGTGAGGTAAACGGAACGTCCGTCTTTCCCGAAAATCCTGAGCTGAGGCTCGTATTCCTTGAAGCTGACGTTCAGATGTCCGTCGAGGTCGATGTAGGAAGTGTTGCTCTCAATCCAAGGGTTGTCGTTCAGCTTCTGCTGGATTTCCAGCATGTTGGCGGTACCGATGTTCTTGTTGGCGCACATTTTCACGATGTCGTCGTGCAGCACGCTCTGCTTGACAAAACCGCTGTCAGACTCGGGAAACAGGGTGACGGCTTGGATGGGCTTGTCAAGATAATTCTCCCTTGCATAGACGAACAGGACGACCAACGCGGCAGCCGTTACGACCCAAACTACTATGCTTAATATCTTCTTTACCATGTCTTTATCATTTTTTCTAAGGGTTCAACAAAACGGTCGATGTCGCCGGCGCCCATGGTGATGAGCAGCTCGGGCTTTTCTTGCTCGATTCGGCTGAGCAGTTCGGCTTTAGTGCATGTCTTTTTGTCGGACATCTGTACTTTGTCCAAAAGAGCTTGCGAGTTGATGCCTTCGATGGGGAGCTCACGGGCGGGGTAGATGTCCAAGAGGATGAGCTCGTCAGCCATGGCCAAAACCTCGGCAAACTCCTCCATGAAGTCGCGGGTGCGGCTGAACAGGTGGGGTTGGAAGACGAGCGTGACGCGCTTCTCAGGGAAGGAAGAACGCACCGCCGACAGGCAGGAACGGATTTCCTCAGGATGATGGGCGTAATCGTCAATGTAGCAGTGCTTTTCGTTGTTGACGCGAATGTCGAAACGACGTTTCACGCCTTTGAAAGTCGCCAAGGCTTCGGCGATGGCTTCTGGCGCAAGCCCGATTTGTCTTGCCGCAACAAAAGCTGCGGTGGCGTTAAGCACGTTGTGGTTGCCCGCCATGGGCAGACGGACCTCAGTCTTTTGACCTTCCCCGTTGATGATAAAGTCAGTGACGCCCTTCTCCGACTTGACGATTTCGGCGCAGTAGTCGCAACTGGTCCCAAAACCGAAGCGGATACCTTTGTCGGTTTGAATGTCCAAGCCTTCCTTTACGATGACTTTCTGCTCGGTGAGTCGGGCAAAGTCGTTGAAGCTTTCCACCAAGTGCTTCTTGTCGCCATAGATGTCGAGATGGTCGGCATCGATAGAGTTGATGATGCTGACTTCGGGACGGAGGTGGAGGAAGGAGCGGTCGAACTCGTCGGCTTCGACGACGAGAAGGCTTTCCTTTTCCTTACTGAGCAGCAGGTTGCTCTCAAAGTTGTTGGCGATACCTCCGATGAAAGCAGTGGTGCTCTTTCCACTGTGATTCAGGATGTGGGCAACCATAGCCGTGGTGGTGGTCTTGCCGTGTGTGCCTGCCACGGCTATGGTGAAGTGATGCTCCGAGATCTGCCCTAAAGCCTCGGAGCGTTTCATAATCTTTATATTACGTTGTTTTAGGGCTTCAAATTCCTTGAGGTCTTTGGGGACGGCAGGGGTGAAGATGACAATTTCAATGAGGGCAGGCAATAAGTTGGGGTTATCTTCATAATGGATTGCCATGCCCTCATCTTCCAATTGTTTGGTGAGTGGGGAAGGAGTACGGTCGTAGCCGGCGATGGTGTAGCCTTGGCTATGGTAGTAGCGGGCCAAGGCGCTCATGCCGATGCCGCCTATGCCTAACATATAGATTGTATGTCCTTCTCCGTTTATCATATCGCTTTAATAATCACATCAACAATGTCATCGGCGGCATTCGGACGTGCGAACTTGCCGATGTTGGTACTCAATTTTTCTCTCAGTGCCTTGTCTTCATTGAGTTTGAACAAGGCTGGAATGAGGTCTTTCTCAGTGTCGGCATTGCGCACCATGAGGGCCGCCTCAGCGTCGACGAGTTGCTGGGCGTTCTTGGTCTGATGGTCTTCGGCAGCGGTTGGGAGCGGCACGAAGATGACGGGCTTCTGTACCAGCGCCAGTTCGGAAATCGACATGGCACCGGCGCGTGAGATGACCACATCGGCCAAGCCGTAAGCCAAGTCCATGCGGTCGATGAAGACGGTGGGCTTCACTTGGCTTTCCAAGCCTAAGGATTTCACTTCCTGCTGGGCTTGCTCGAAATAGTACTTGCCTGTCTGCCAGATAAGCTGCAAGTCGTTATCCTTGAAGGCGGCGAGTTGCGCACTGATGCCTTTGTTGATGCCCAAGGCGCCTTGACTACCACCTACGAGCAATGCGACGGGCTTGGTCGGGTCTAAGTGGAAGTATTCGGCGGCTTCTTCACGGGTGCCGTTCAGGGTGATGTTGGCCCTCAAAGGATTGCCGGTGAAGTGTATCTTTTCGGCGGGGAACCATTGGTCGAGGTGGTCGTAAGCCACACAGATGGCCTTGGCTTTCTTGCCCACGTTGCGGTTGGTCTTGCCCGGATAGGAGTTCTGCTCCTGGATGATGGTGGGGATGCGAAGGAAATTGGCCGCCATCAGCGTTGGTCCGCTGGCAAAGCCGCCCACGCCGATAACCACATCCGGCTTGAAGCGTTTCAGGATGGCGATGGCACGGTTGAAGCTGTCTGTGAGTTTCAGCGGCAACAGAAGTGACTTGATTTCTTTGGTGAAACCGCTGATCCAAAGGCCTTCAATCGGGTAGCCGGCTTTGGGCACACGTTCCATCTCCATGCGGCCTTTGGCTCCAATAAAGAGGATGTCGGCCTTGGGGAATCTCCTTTTCAAGGCATCGGCGATGGCGATGGCGGGGAAGATGTGGCCGCCGGTGCCACCACCACTAATCACGACTTTCAGATTCTCATTCGTATTCATATTCAGTTGTCTCTGAGATGGTTTTCAACTCTTGTTCTTTACTTGATGCGTCGTTTTCCATGCTTTTGGTAACGCTCAGGATCATGCCGAGGATGAGTCCGGTGGCCATCATCGACGAGCCGCCCATGCTGACGAAAGGCAACGGCTGACCTGTGACGGGCAACAGCCCTATCGAAACGCCCATGTTGATCATGGCCTGCATGATGATGAGGAATCCCAACCCGAAAGCCATGAACGAGCCAAAGGTGAGGGGCCGCTTGATGACAATCCGCAAGACTCTCGTGAAGAGGATGACGTAAAGCATCAAGACGACGATGGCTCCGATGAGGCCATACTCCTCGATGATGATGGCGAAGATGAAATCGGAATAGGGATGGGGCAGGAAGTTGCGTTGTTCGCTCTTTCCTGGGCCTTTGCCCACAATAGAGCTTGTGGCCACGGCGATTTTCGCATAAGTCTGTTGATAATGGTGGTCGTCGAAGGGGTCGAAGTCCTTTTCTTTGTCTTCGCCCATGGCATCGATACGGCCAATCCAGGTCTGGATTCTGGTCTTCTTCGGCGTGAAGACAGGCGCATTGGCGGGGTCGCCCACATATTCCGCTTGGGCTTTTAGCGCCCGCTTGTTTCCTATGCTGGTTCTCGCTGCATCCATCGCGATATATAGGCCAAGTCCAACGACTCCGATGCCGAGGATGGCCATGATATGCAAGAATTTCACGCGTCCGATGAACAGCAGCACGAGGCAAACCACCAACAAAATGGCTGCGGTCGACAGGTTTTCAGGGAAAATCAAGGCCACGGTGACCAAAATGGGTGCGGCAAGCTTGATTAACACTTCCTTGAAGCTGTTCAAGGCGGGGCCCATCATGACCAACTGCCTCGACAGGTAGGTGATGAGGATGATTTTCGCGATTTCGCTGGGCTGGAACGAGAAGCCGCCCAAGTTGATGGAACGGCTGGCTTGGTTGATGTTGCGGCCAAACAATAGGGTATAGAGCAACAAAGCCATGCAGGGAATCAACAGCAGCCATGCCACTTTGGCAAAATGGCGGTAATCAATGCGGTAAGCAATATACAGCATCACGAAGCCGATGAGCAGCGTGCTGGCGTGCTTCATCAGCATCTGACTGGTGCTTCCGTTGTATTTGTTGACCACTAAGGCACTGGCCGCGCTGTAAACCACAATGAGGGAGACGATTCCCAACAGCAGCGTGACGATCCAGATGACCTTGTCGCCTCTCATTAACCTATTGATGACATTCATTTTCCAGTTGTTTTACGATGTTAGTGAATTCGTCGCCACGTTCAACGAAAGTCTCTTCTGCCTTGTCCGACTTGCAGGCGGGAGAGAACAACACGATGTCGTCTTTCTGAGCCAAGAACGAGGCCGTGTCGACAGCTTCTTCCATGTCCTTCACTTCGTAGATTTCCTTGACATCCTTTTGGAAGGCGTTCTTCAGGTTGGCATGGTATTTCCCGATGCAAATCAGCGCTTTTACTTTTTTCTTGGCCACATGCTTCAGGTCCTTGAAGTCGGTCTCACGGTCGTTGCCACCGGCAATCCAAATCACGGGTCTGACGATATTCTCGAAAGTGAACCAAGTGGCATTGGCGTTTTCGGCCCTCGAATCGTCGTAATACATCACGCCGTCGATGGTGGCGATGTAGTCTTGGCGATGCTCGATGGTGTTTAAGTCGCTCAGGCTCTGCTTGATGCTTTCTTTCCTGATTTGCAAAATCTTGGAGGATATGCTGGCAACCATGGAGTTGGATTGCCGCAGTCTCGTGTTGTTCAATTCTTCTAAGTAGTTCATTGTATTTTAGTTGTCAGTTTTCAATTTTCAGTTGTTCGGTTTTCGCTTCGCGTCATTGCGAGGAACGAAGCAATCCAGCTGTTTATCTTATTTTAAATGTAATAAGTGTGAATGCAGCCAACAGAATGGTCACGATCCAGAAGCGAATGGTAATCTTCACCTCGTGGTGCACCGTGTTGAATCCTTCACCGTGACCTTTAAAGGTGACGGTACTGTTGGGCCAGGCTTTTTTGAAGTCGCTGTAGCTGGTGCGGAAATGGTCGTGCAAAGGGCCTTTCTTCCAAATCCTGTGTTTCTTGCCCGTCTTGACAAAGCGTTTTACGTCCAAGTCGGAGAGGATTTCGAAGAGGAACACACCGCAGAGCAAGGGCAACAACAGTTCCTTGTGCATGATAATGGCCGAAACGGCGATGAGTCCGCCGATGGTCAGGCTACCTGTGTCGCCCATAAAGATTTGGGCCGGGTAAGAGTTGAACCATAGGAAGCCTATCAAGGCACCAACAAAGGCAGCCATGAATACGACGAGTTCCTCGCTGCCAGGGATATACATCACATCGAAGTGGCTCGCCGTGACTGCATTACTTGAGATGTAGGCCAATATGACGAGCGTCAAGCCTATGATGGCTGAATTGCCTGAGGCCATGCCGTCCATTCCGTCGTTGAGGTTGGAGCCGTTGGAGACTGCTGCCACGATGAAAATGGTGAGCAGTACCAGGAAAATCCAAGCAAGGTTGTACATCCATTTTGGTCCCGCCCATTTGAAGATGTCGGCATAGTTGAGGTTGTGGTTTTTAAGGAAGGGAATGGTCGTTTTTGTCGATTTCACCGTGGGACTCTTCACCACCACTTCCTTGTTGTCCTCGATTTTCAGTTTCACCGTCTCGTTGATTTGCACGGCTGGGCTAAAACGCAGGGTAAGCCCGACGATAAGCCCCAACAGCACTTGTCCGCCCAGTTTCACGATGGGTTTGAGTCCGTCTTTTTTCTTTTTGAAGGTCTTGATATAGTCGTCGGCGAATCCTATAATGCCTAAAATCAGCGTGGTGACAATCATGAGAATGGTGTAGACGCTATGGAGCTTGCATACGAGCAGCACGGGAATTAGAATGGCCATGATGATGATGACACCACCCATGGTGGGCACGCCTTTTTTCTGGGTGTTGTACGGGTCGGTGGCTTCGTCGCGCTGGGTCTCGATGATTCTCTTACGTTTCAGCAACTTGATGAACCAGTTGCCGAACCAAACCGAAATAATCAAAGCCAAGATGATGGCAGCGGCGGCACGGAAGGTGACGTAGTTGAAAACACCCGCGCCGGGAAAATGAATCTTTTGCAGATAATTGAAGAGATAGTATAACATCAGCGTGCCTCCTTAAATGCTTCCGACAAGACTTCCTTGTCGTCAAAATGGTTCTTTACTCCGTTGATTTCCTGATAGTTTTCGTGTCCTTTTCCCGCAAGGAGAATGATGTCGCCTTTCTTGGCCAAGGCAACCGCTGTGCGGATGGCTTCGCCACGATTGGTGATGCTCAGCACTCTGCCTTTGTCTTCCTCAGCGATGCCTGCTTTCATTTGACGGATGATTTCGTCGGGGTCTTCGTTGCGCGGGTTGTCGCTGGTGAGGATGACGCGGTCGCTCAGTTTCACGGCGACAGCGGCCATCTCTGGACGTTTGGTGGTGTCGCGATTGCCCCCGCAACCCACCACAGTGATGAGCGTCTCTTTGTGGCAACGTACCTCGTTGATGGTCTCAAGCACGTTCTCCAAGGCATCGGGAGTGTGCGCATAGTCGACAATGCCCACGATGCCATTCTCGGAATGCACCATGTCGAAACGGCCATTGGCGCCATGCAACTTGCTGATTTCAACCAGCAGCTCGTCCTTGTCGAAACCCAATGACAAGGCTGCACCATAGATGGCTAGTATGTTGCTGGCATTGAAGCCGCCAACGAGTTGGGTGAACATCTCGGTGCCGTTCACCTTGAGCAGCATGCCGTCGAAGTGACTTTCCAAAATGATGCCTTTGAAATCGGCGTCGTGCTTCAAGGCATAGCTGAGCTTTTTGGCTTTGCAGTTCTGGAGCATGACGGCACCGTTTTTGTCGTCGAGGTTGGTGAGGGCAAAGGCACTCTGCGGCAGGTTGTCGAAGAACTTTTTCTTGGCGTAGCGGTAGTTGGCCATCGTCTTGTGGTAGTCGAGGTGGTCGTGGGTGAGGTTGGTGAAGATGCCGCCTGCGAAGTGCAATCCAGCGATGCGGTCTTGCGCCACGCTGTGCGAGCTTACTTCCATGAAAGCGTATTCACAGTCATTTTCTACCATTTGCTGCAACAGTGCATTGAGCTCGATGGGGTCGGGGGTGGTGTGTGTCGAAGGGATGACCTCGCGGTTCACAATGTTCTCGATGGTGGAGAGTAGGCCGCAGTTGTAGCCCGCATCGGTGAACAACCTATATAATAAGGTGGCGATGGTGGTTTTGCCGTTGGTGCCCGTCACGCCGACCAGACGAAGTTTTTCGGATGGGTTCCCAAAGAAATTGGAAGCGCCGACGCCCAACACGTAGGCCGAATTGTTCACCTTGATGTAGGTGACATTGTCGACGGTCTTACGAGGCATCTTCTCGCACACCACGGCACTTGCGCCTTTTTCGATGGCCTTGTCGATGTAGTCGTGGCCGTCCACTTGCGTGCCTTTCACGGCAAAGAACAAGGTGCCTTTGTCGGCTTTGCGGGAATCGAAGGTGATGCCGACGATATCAAGGTCTTTGTCGCCAATGATTTCCAAGAGGTTGCAGTTTACCAGTATTTCTTTGAGTTTCATTTCTTTTCCAGTTTTAGGTGAATGATGCCGTTGGCTTTTATGGTGTCGCCAGCCGGCAGTGATTGCTCTTCAATAATGCCTTGGCCTTTGAACTCGGGCTTCAAACCAAGGTTCTCCAGCAGATAGATGGCGTCGGTGACGTCCATCCCGACCACATTGGGCACGATGTTCGGTTTGATGTCGGCTTTTCTGACCTTGGTCTCGCCGTCGTCGGTTTTTTCAACGGTCACCCAGTTGCCGTCGAGGGCATAGTCGGAATATTCCTCTGACAAGCCATTGAGGTAGTTTCTAGCCTTTTCGCTTTGTATGATGACGGGCGCAATGGTGTTGTGGGCAAGCACGGTGGAGTCGTCGTCCATGATGCCGATACGGGTGGCATTGACCTTTTCGGCAATCTCCCTGAACCCAGGAGCCGAAACGCTTCCTGCTGCCCAAACGGGTCCACGGGCGCGGCTTACCACGACGATGCAACTGTATTTGGGTTTATCGGTGGGGAAATAACCCACGAAAGTGGTGTTGTACAGCTTCCTGCCAATGCCCGGCTCGTGATAACTATAGCCTTGTACCTTGTCGTAGTATTGCGCCGTGCCGGTCTTGCCTGCCACTGAAACCACGCAGTCCTTGAATTGGCGCCTGGCCGTTCCCCTGATGACCACGCCTTCCAGCATGGTTTGCAGCTTCTCGATGGCTTCGGGCGAGGCTATGTGCTCGTTGAGCACTATGGGCTCGTATTTCTCGATGGTCTGGGTGCCGCGACGGACTTCGGTGACGAATTGCGGTTTCATCATTTTGCCTCCGTTGGCAATGGCGTTGTAAAGCGTGATGAGATGCAAAGGCGTCACGTTGACTTCATACCCGATGGACATCCAAGGTAAGGATACGTTCGACCAAAGCTTTCTGCCGTCTTTTGTCTTGTCGTTCGGATGCTTGATGACGGGTTCCGCCTCGCCAGTGATGCCTGTTCCCACTTTTTTGTTCAAGCCTAAGGCGTAGAGGCCTTCGACATACTTTTCGGGATGGGCCACAAACTCTTTCGTGACCAGCACTGCCGTGCCTTTGTTCGACGATTGCTCGATGACTTCCTGAACCGTTGCGATGCCGTTGGCCGCAAACCTATGGTCGTCTTTCATGACGCGGTTGGAGAATTTGATCGGGCCGGTGCCAATGTTCACTTTGTCGTCAAGTTTCAGCTTGTCGTTATGGTTGAGCAGAACGACCATGGAAGCGATTTTGAACACCGATCCGGGCTCGTAGCGCTCGGCTAAGGCGAAGTTGTATTTTTCCTCATATTGCCCCGTCTCGTGATTGAGCGAGAGGCTGGCCAAAGCCTTGACGTAGCCAGTCTCCACATCCATAAGGATGGCGCATCCTTGTTCGGCTTTGTTGGTGACCATCGTGTTGTTGAGGGCACTTTCGACAATGTCCTGCAACTTGATGTCGAAGGTGGTGATGAGGTCGTTGCCGTTGATGGCGTCTTCGTTTTTCTCCGAATCGACGGGAATCCAGTCGTTGTGGTGCAACCTTCTTTCCATCTGATAGCCGTTTTGGCCTTTCAGATAGTCGTTGTAGGCGCCTTCAAGGCCGAAGTAGTAGCCTTTTTCTTCATTGGCCATGCCCAACATGAGGCTCGCCAGCTCCTTGTAAGGATGGTCGCGGCGGGTTTTCTTCTCGGCAATCATGCCACCTTTGTAGATGCCACGGTTGAAGATGACGAATTGTTGCATCTGCCTCAATTCCGTCTGGGTGATGTTCAGCGCAATCTTGTAGTGGCGGTTTTTCTTGGCTTTGCCTTCGGCGAAAAAGGCTTTCCATTGTGCGGCGTTTCTTTTGGGGAAGAGATTAGCCATCTGGCTGCAGAGCGAGTCGATGTTCTCGGCAAGGAAGGCAGAGTCGACGGCTTTATAGTCGAAAAAGACGTCGTAAAGCGGGATGGTGGTGGCCATCAGCTGTCCGTCGCTGGAGAAGATGTTGCCACGTGAAGCTTCTAATTCTCTGAGGCGATATTCGCGTTGCTTAGCCAATTGCACGAGTTCGTCGCTGTCCTTGGTCTGCACGAGGATGATCTTTACGATGACGGCGATGCCAAAGAGGAGGACCAGGAAATACACCAGATAGGTCTTCCAAAGGGTGTCGGTTTTGGGTTCTATCTTCATCACTCCTCCGCTTTTTCAGGTTCTTCGATGTTGATTCGTTTCAGCGGCTCGATGGTCTCCTTGATGCCTGTTCCCTTGAGCTTTCGTGCCAACACAGACTGCTTCGATGATTCCATGATGGCCGATTTCAGTTGGACGTATTCCACTTGAAGGTCGTTCAGTCGCTTCGTGGTCTGTGTGATTTCGCGGCTCTTCTCCTCAGCCACGTAGGTATTGGTGATGAGGATCATGAGGAGTATCGTGACGTAGACCATGAAAGGAAACTGGTTGGCGAAACCTCTGTTCACGAGATAAGTGCCGCCAAAGACGGTCATAAGGGTCTTTCCGCCTTTGCCGCTGAATTTCCCCTTGCCTTTCGTTGGCTTTTCGTCGACGGGTTTGGTCTCCGTTTCCAATTGAGGGACTTTTTCAGCCTCTATCATCGCAAGTTCCTCTTTTTCTTGCTCCTGCGCGCTCTCAATCGCCGCGCTCTTGAATCTGTTTTCTCCCATGGCTTTATTTTTTCTCCGCAATTCTGAGTTTGGCGCTTCTGGCCCGGCTGTTGCTTTCCGTTTCTTCGTCGGAAGGGACAATGGGTTTGCGCGTGATAATATGATAAGGTGTAAGTGAGTTTCCGTAAAAATCTTTGACCTCCCTGCCTTCGGCGTTGCCTGTTCTTAAATAATTCTTAACAATTCTATCTTCAAGAGAGTGATAACTCATCACCACGAGGCGGCCACCGGGCTTAAGCACGTCAGGGCATTGCGAGAGGAAGGCGGTGAGGGCGTCAAGCTCTTGGTTGACTTCGATGCGAAGGGCCTGAAAGAGTTGTGCCAACACCTTGTTTTCCTTGCCTCTTGGCAGACGGCGTTGCACCGCAGCCTTCAACTGCTCGGTGGTCTCGATGGGCTCGGTTTCACGTGCCATGATGATGTCGGAGGCAATGAGCTGTGGCTGCTGCATCTCGCCGTAAAGACGAAGGATGCGCGTCAGGGCGGCATGGTCGTAGGTGTTCACCACGGTGGCGGCGTCGTTGGGGGTCGTTTGGCTCATGCGCATGTCCAAAGGACCATCGAAACGCGTGGAGAAGCCTTTCTCAGGGGTGTCGAACTGGTGTGACGAAACGCCCAAGTCGGCGATGACGCCATCGATTTGACCGCCGTGATAGAGTTGGATGAAATTCTTGAAGTACTTGAAATTCTGTGGGATGAAGGTGAAACGCTCGTCGTCGAAGGCGTTGGCAGCAGCGTCTTCATCTTGGTCGAAGGCATACAGATGACCCGTCGTCAGCTGGGCAAGGATGGCGCGCGAATGGCCACCGCCGCCAAAAGTGACGTCGGCGTACACGCCTTCGGGGTTGATGTTCAGACCCCCGATACATTCTTTCAACATGACCGGATTGTGATACATTTTCGCCCCTCCCTATTTACATGATAGAATTGAGAATGTCGATGACTTTCTTCTTGTCGATGGTGGACATGGCCTTTTTATGGCGTTCCTTGTCCCAAATCTCCATTTTGTTGGCGAGGGCTTCCACCACGACTTCCTTGACCAAACCGCCGCTTTCCATCAGGTCTTTGGGAATCTGAAGTCGTCCGCTGGCATCGAGCTTGACGAAACGGACACCTTCGTTCAAGAGTCGAAGGGCATCAAGACCCTCTTTGTTATAAATGCTTAATTTGGCGCGCAGTTTCTCCTGCTGTTCGTCCCAGTCGCGACGGGTGAATAAATCGAGACAATTACCATCTTCGAGCAGACAAGGGCGTAACACGAAGCCTTCCTCGGCTTGTTCGCCCATTTGCTCTTTGAATTCGGAAGGCATCATCAGGCGGCCTTTCGCATCCAATTTGCAGTTAAAATGTCCGATCGGGTAACTCATTTTTGCACTTTCGATTTTTCAGCTGCAAAGATAAACACTTTTTCCCATTTCCTCCCACTTCATTACACAATTCTTTTCTGCAAAAATCAACTATTTATCAACAGCAATTGTTGATAACTTTGTTGGTATCTTGTTGACAACTTTGTTAACATTTTGCTGCACAATGGGCGGAAAAACTGTTGATAAGTGCATTTTTGTCCACTTTTAAACCGTTTTTCGACTAAAAATGACCAATCCATTTTTCTTTTTACTATTTTTGCGGATTGTAGCGTATTCGTTGATTATGGAAACGGAACAAAACAACCTTATCGATCTTAGGAAAATCTTCACGGCCAAGGTGCCCAAGTTGATGAAGCACATGCCCGAATGGCTGTTTCGGAAGATTCAGCGCTTGTTGCATGAGGACGACATCAACGAGATTCTGACCAAATATGCCGACAAGGACGGCCTCGACTTCATCAATGCGGTGGTGGCCGACTTCAACCTCGATGTGGTGTTGAAAGGTGTCGACAACCTGATGGCGAGCGACCGCATCTTGGTGGCTTCCAACCATCCCTTGGGCGGCCTCGACGGCATTGCACTGATTGGTGCAGTGGGCAACCATAGGGGAGAGACGCTGACTCCTGTCAACGATTTCCTGATGTTCGTGAAGAACCTGCAGCCTATTTTCATCCCTGTAAGCAAGGTGGGCAGCGCCACGGCCAACCGTGAGGAGAGTTTGAAGCTCTTCAACGAGACTTTTGCTGGCGATGCCACGATTTGCTATTTTCCTTTCGGTCTTTGTTCGCGCAAGACCAAAGGCGGAAAAATCATGGATTTGGACTGGAAAAAAACGTTTATAACGAAATCGAAGGCTTATCATCGTGACATTGTCCCTGTGCATATCGAAGGCCGCAACTCGAACTTTTTCTATAACCTTGCCCGTCTGCGCAAACGCCTGGGAATCAAGGTGAATATCGAGATGGCTTTCCTCGTCGATGAGTTCTTCAAGCAACGCAACAAGCAGCTGACCATCACCTTTGGCAAGCCTATTCCTTATCAAACTTTCGACCGTCGGTTCACCGATGCCCAATGGGCAGAGAAGCTTCGCACTTTCTCTTACAATTTGGCGCAGGATGCCGATTTGGTTTTTGACCCTCAAAAAGAATATACGATATGATGAAAGATATTATTGCACCGGTGCCGGTTGAGGCCATCATGGATGAACTGACCCAGGAGAAATTTTTCCGTAAGACCAACAACGGAGGAAACGAAATCTATGTGCTGACGGCGCACGAATCGCCCAACATCATGCGTGAGATTGGCCGTCTGCGCGAAATCAGCTTCCGCGACTCGGGCGGCGGCACGGGCCTCGATTGCGACATCGACGTGTTCGACACCCGCGAAGAGAATTTCTTCTACCAACTTATCGTTTGGAATCCCGTCGACCGCGCCATTGTGGGTGGATACCGCTTTTTGCTCTGCGACCATCTGCCAACGGATGCCGACGGCCAGGTGGACACGCCCACTAGCGAGTTGTTCCACTATTCCGAGCGGTTCGTAAAGGAATATCTGCCCAATACCATCGAGTTGGGCCGTTCGTTTGTGCAACCCAACTACCAGCCTTCCAAGAGCTTATCGAAAGGCCTGTATTCCTTGGATAACCTTTGGGACGGTCTTGGCTCATTGATTGACCTTTATCCTGAAGCGAAGTATTATTTTGGCAAGGTGACGATGTATCCTTCACTGGAACGCACCTCCCGCGATTTGATCCTCTATTTTATCCAGAAACACTTCCCCGACAAGGACAATCTGGTCACGGTGCGGCCTGAATTGAACCTACCCATCCTGGCTGACACGGAATGGCTCGAAAGCGTTTTCAATGCCGACAACTATCGTGACAACTACAAGATTTTGGTGAAGCAGGTCCGTGACCGTGGCGCCGCCGTGCCGCCATTGGTGAATGCCTATATGAACCTTTCGCCTACGCTGCGTTCGTTTGGCACAGCGCTCAACCCAGGATTCGGAGAGGTGGAGGAGACAGGCATCCTGTTGACTATCAGTGATATGTTTGAAGAGAAAGTCAAGCGTCACTTGGTATATGACCAAAATGCGATTCCGGAACACTTAAAAATGCCCTTCTATGCAAATTAACAAAGCCGAGTTTTTGATGAGCAACACTCGTTTCGAGTTTTTGCCCAACGACAATATCCCCGAATATGCCTTCATCGGTCGCTCGAATGTGGGCAAGTCTTCGCTGATAAATATGCTGGTGCAGCGCAAAGGTTTGGCCAAGACTTCTTCTGTTCCGGGCAAGACAGTGGCTATCAACCACTTTATCGTCAACGATGCTTGGTATCTTGTTGACCTTCCGGGTTACGGCTACGCACAGCACTCGAAGAAAACCCGTGAACAGTGGCGTGTCATGATCAATAACTACATCCAGCGTCGGCGCAATCTGGTGACGACGTTTGTCTTGGTTGATTCACGTCTTGAGCCTCAGAACAACGACTTGGGTTTCATGGAATGGTTGGGCGAGAGTCAGGTGCCTTTCTGTATCGTTTTCACCAAGGCCGACAAGGTGTCGAAAGCCGAACTTGATCGTAACGTGCAGGCGATGAAAAACCGTCTGCTGGAGAACTGGGAGGAGCTGCCGCCAATCTTCATCACCTCGTCGGAGAAGAAGCAGGGGAGGGACGAAGTGTTGGATTATATCGAGCTGCAGAACAAAGAGATAGCCGATCTTCTCAACAAGAAATAGTAACTACAATTAACTTCAATATTCACTAAAATCTACATCATTATGGGAATGTTAATTTCAATTCTGATTGGTGCGCTGGCAGGTATCATCGCCGGTAAAATCATGAACTACGGCCTCGGTTTGATCTGGGCCATCATCGTCGGTGTTGTCGGAGGTTTCTTGGGCAGCTGGATCTTTAGTATTATCGGTCTTCCCGTCAGTACCTCTTTCTGGGGTCAGCTTTTGGTCGGTACAGTGGGTGCCGTAGTCTTGCTGTGGCTTGTTTCTAAGATTAAGAAGAAATAAGTCCAACGTGTGTTACTACAAAAAGCGAAGCTCGGGCTTCGCTTTTTTTGTGCTATCTAAAATACACTCTTGTTATCCCCGTGCCACCCGTTTCCAATGAAGCATCACAAAAGCGCTCTATCTCACGGATATGGCTGAGTTTCTCTCGGATGAGCTTGCGCAAGATGCCGTTACCCTTTCCGTGAAGAATGCTCACTTCCTTGATGCTGAGCAGTTTGGCTTCGTCCAAGTATTTGTCAACGGTGTCTAAGGCTTCTTCGGCGCGCTTGCCTCGCACGTCAAGGGTGAGTTCGAAGTGCTCGGCTTTTTCGCTGAGGTCTTCGGCGATGCCTTTCTGCCAGCGACGTTGGGTCTTGCGGGCCTCGGCTCGACTCACTTTGCGTAGCTTGTCGGGGCTGGTGCGCAGGCGGATGCTGTCGAAGAGGATGGTGGCGTCGGTGTCGCTGATGGACAGAATTTCGCCCACCACCTGCATCTCCTCGATGCAGACGGTGTCGCCCACTTTCAGCACGACTTCAGTCTCTTCCTTTTTCTTGGCTTCAGCCGCCTCTTTGGCTTTTTGTGCAATCTCTTCCTTGGTCTTTTCAAGGTTCTGGCGGATTTCCTTGGTCTTGGTCTTTTCGGCCTGAGCCTCCTTGATTTCCTTGATGGTGCGCTCGATTTGGCTGTTGGCCTTTTGAATCAGTTCTTGGGCCTCGGCGGCGGCATCGCGGAGGTATTGCTTCTTCTTGCTCTCAAGTTCGGCAAGAAGGCCTTTGTATTTCTCCACCACCTCGGTCAGCAGCTGGTCGGCGATGCGCAGGTCTTGCTCTTTCTTGCGGATGGCTTTCTTGTCGACTTCAAGTTGCTGTAGTTGTTTCTCGAATTTGAGGTGTTGGTCGCCGGTGATGTTAGCAGCATCGTCGAGAATCTGTTTCGGGAAGCCGATTTTCTTGGCGATTTCGAAGGCGAAGGAGGAGCCGGGTTTGCCCGTCATCATGAGATACATGGGCTGCATGAAGCGCGTGTCGAACAGCATGGCGCCGTTGATGATACCCTCGTGGTTGTCGGCCAAAAGCTTCAGGTTGGCGTAGTGCGTGGTGACCATTCCAAAGGCTTTTTTCTTGTTGAGTTCCAAGAGGATGGCCTCAGCGATGGCACCGCCCAATTGCGGTTCCGTGCCCGTTCCGAACTCATCGATAAGGAACAGCGTTTTCTCGTCGGCATGTTCCAGCAGCGCTTTCATATTAATAAGGTGCGAACTGTAGGTGGAAAGGTCGTCCAAGATGGATTGTTCGTCGCCGATGTCGATGAAAAGGTTCTCAAACAAACCGCATTGCGAGTCGACGCGCATGGGAGGCATGAGGCCGCATTGCAGCATGTATTGGAGTAGTCCGGTGGTTTTCAGGCAGACCGACTTGCCGCCCGCGTTTGGGCCACTGATGACGAGGATGCGGTCGGTTTCGTCCAGCTTCAAGTCTAACGGGACGACTTGCTTGCCTTGTGCTTTCAGCTTTTTCTCCAGCAAAGGATGACGCGCCTGCTGCCAGTTGAAATAAGGTGCGTCTTTGATTTCGGGTTTCACGCCACCGATTTCTTGGGCCAGCAACGCCTTGGCGCGGATGAAGTCGAGTTCGCCCAACAGGTTCCATGCCTTGCGTAGTTCGGAGAGGTAAGGCCGAAGGAGACGCGTGAAGGCCATCAAAATGCGGTGGATTTCACGTTTCTCGGCATATTCCAACTCCTTGATTTCGTTGGAGGTGTCGAAGATTTCGGCAGGTTCGATGTAGACGGTCTGTCCAGTGGCTGACTCGTCGTGGATGAAACCTCTGATGGCGCGTTTGTCGCCAGCCTTCACCGGAATGACCAAACGCCCATCGCGGACGGTAAGCTCTGATTTCTGGTCGACCCAGCCCGCAGTCTTGGCATCGCTCATGATTTGTCGGATGCGCTTCTCGATGCCACCCTGCTTGCGGCGGATGCTTTGGCGGATTTCCAACAGTTCGGTTGAAGCATTGTCGGGAATCTCGCCCTTGTCGTCGACGAGGCGGTTGACCTCAGTGAAGATACTACGCTCGATGAAAATGTTCTCAATCAGCGACTTAATCCGTGGTGTAGTATCGGCACTTTCTGAGTGGCCGTAGCGCAGAATGGCTTCAAGTACATTGAGTGAAGGTTTCAAGGCAAACAAATCCTCCACATTGAGGCAGGTGCCGTCAATCTGGATGCGATGGAAGGCCTCGCGCAGGTCGTGGAAGTCGCGCACGGGGAATGGCACGCCAGTCTGCAAGAGATGGATAAACTCTTCGGTTTGTTCCAAACTCTTGAGGATGTGTGCTTTATCAGTTGAAAAGCTCATCTTGTCCGCTCTCTCCAAGCCCATCGCACTAATGCAATGGTCGGAAAGCATTTGACGGATGCTTTTAAAGCCGATTTTTTGTTCAAAATTGGTTGGGTAAATCACTGGTTGAGTTTTAGTGCGCAAAAGTAAGGAAAATTTTTCAGAACAAGCTGCTGATAATGATGGTTTGCTGGAAGATACCGCTGTGGGCGTTATGTTTGAGACCAACGGTGGTGACCAAGGTCAGGTGAATGGTCTGTTTGGGCGAAAGATGCTCCTGCAAGGTGGCGATGCGTGCCCTCAGTTTCGTGTCGTCGTCGGCCTTCGGGTCGTATTCCTTCGACAGGAATTTCATCTCGCACAAGTTGACAACGCGGTCGTCCCTGACAATCAGCATGTCGATTTGTGCGCCTTTGTGGTCTTCGTCGCCGCGTACAATCCATGCCGATTCTGATGACACCACATTTTCCACGCCCAAAGCCCGCTTGATTTGACTGACATGGTTGAAACAGACCTGCTCGAAGGTGAAACCGCGCCATGTGTTGAGTTGCGGCTTGTTTTGGTTGTGTTGCCAATAGGCTGTGTCGGTGATGCTTTGTCCGTCGATGAAGTTCAGATGGAACTGGCAGAAGCTGTCAGTGAGTCTGTATCTGATTTCTTTCTTGCTCTGTCCGAAGGGATGGTAACAAGTAATGAAATCGCTGGCCAAGAGTGCTTCAAGGGTCTTTGAAAAATTTCCTCCAGCCCTGATTCCCAATTGTTTGGCCAAGTCTTCTCGCGTGTAGCCCGTGTGTCGTTTGGCGAGTTGTCTTACCACGGCCTTGAATTCGTCGGGCTTGGAGAACAGGGAACCAAAAAGCCGGTCGAACTCCATGCCGAGTTTGGCGTTTTGGGCAAAAAAGAGCGCATCGATGTTTTGTGCCAGGCTTTTCCCTTTTTGGAAGTAGTTCATATAATAAGGTATGCCGCCGAGAATCATGTAGGCTTCCACAAGGTCGTAGGCCGACATGGGTACATTTTTCGATTCAAAAAATGCCTTGCACTCGCCAAGCGTAAAAGGCGACAGCTTGATTTGCCAAGTCAGGCGGTCGTAGAGACCTCCTTTGTTGTTGATGAGGTTGTCGAGCATCCACGAAGTTGCGCTTCCGCACACGATAAGCATCACATGGTCGCGCCAAGTGCCCCATGAGTTCCAGAAATGCTCGAAAGCGACCATGAACTTTGAGCGTGGCGTGTCCATCCACGGCAGTTCGTCAATGAAAATCACCTGACGGCTGCCATCGTTGAGGCTGTCCAAAAGCTGTCCCAGCATGAGAAAAGCCTCAGCCCACGAAGTGGGACAATGGCTTTCGCCCATACCGTACTGAATCAGGCTGGCGTAGAACGCTTCCAACTGGTCTTTGATGCCGATTTTGCGCTCCTTGTCGAAGGGCGAAAGTCCGCTGTGATAGAAGGCCATTTTGTCTTGGAAAAGTTCCTTCACGAGGAAGGTCTTGCCCACACGACGGCGGCCATAGATGGCGACAAATTCGGGTTTGCCGCTATTGTACAGGTTTTCAAGTTCTTGAATCTCCTGTTTTCTTCCAATGAGGTTGTTCATTTGCTCTTAATTTGGCCGCAAAGATAGAAAAAGTATTTGATTCGGCCAAATAAGTACCCCTTTATTTGGCCGAATAATGGTAAAAATGGTCGTATTCGGCCAGTTTGAGTGGATAATTGTGGTGTGGGATTGAAGATTGTTGATGATTATATGCCTATTTCTTGTAAGCGTTTCTCAATGTGCGCGAAGATTTTCTTGTAGGCAGCGCAAAGGAAAGTCTTGCTACGGAAATCGCCTGATTTGAGAAAGCCATCGTGCAAGCAACCGCCGTGACAGATGTCTAACCATTTGCAGTTCTTACAACTACCTTTCTCAATGTATTCCGAACGTTTGTAGATTTCGCCTTGCTTGATGCGAGGCAGAATATCTGAAAGTGTTTCCTCGTGCAAGTTGCCGTATGAATAGTGTAGCAAATCATCATCGCAGAAACGACCGCAGGGCATCACATCGCCTGTTGGCGCAATGGCGAAGAAGTTGTCCTGACAGTTACGGCCAAACATGCAGCCTGTGGTCTTTTTGGAAACGATGTTGCTGGCGATTTCTACAAAATTGGACTCAGTGATTTCGCCTTGGTTGTCGTGGAACCACAAATCAAATAGTTCTATCGACATTTGGGCATATTCCGAGGGCGTAATGCCGTATTCGTCCAAGTTATTGGTGGCCTCGCCAGCTGAAAACAAGGGGTTGAACTTGAAACTCAACTTGTGTTCTTTCATGAAGTTATATAGTTCGGGAATGTGTCCGATGTGTTTCTTTCCTGCCACGACGATGCAGCCAGGGCTGATGCCTTTCTCCCTGCAAAGTGCGAGTTTCGACATGATAAGGTCGAAAGTGGGTTGGCCGTTGATGCCCACACGCTGTTGGTCGTGGATGGCCTTGGTGCCGTCTAACGAAAAGCCTGGGCGGACATTGTATTGCAAAAAGAGGTTGATGATTTCCTCCGTGACTAACGAAAGGTTGGTTTGGATGCTGTTTTGGTAGTTGATGCTTTCCAATTCTTGTTGCATAAAGGCGAAAATCTCACGGTAGTTGTCGATGCCCCACAGCAAAGGCTCGCCGCCGTGCCAAATGAAAGTGACCTTTTGGCGCGGATAGGTCTTCTGATAGTCCTTTAATTGAAGGATGATTTGTTTGGCAAAGGCAAGGTTGAATGTCTCCTTGTGGGTTTTTGTTTCGTTGCTCAAATAGCAGTATTTGCAACGGAAGTTACAGGAGTAGGTGGGTTTGAGGATGATGACCATTAGCCTTCGGTTGGGGTTTTAGCTTGTTCAACAAAAC
>JAEEGJ010007910.1_pt1 | contig 29837 bp, 31 predicted proteins | sample 8958761 | NCBI WGS metagenome assembly JAEEGJ01 (sample SAMN16246546, study PRJNA631951) | gut metagenome | biome: gut microbiome; feature: rumen; material: RS-attached | host: Bos | place: Iran: Karaj | collected 2018-10
GTTCTTGGCTACAGCTGATAGCGACCATCCCGTCTCTTCGTTCAGATAGTTTGCACCTAAGTCCACAGCCACTGCTGCCGACGAGTAACTGCCAATGGTTGACGAAATAAAGCGTGCTGTGATGCCACCACTGAAGTTGTTGCCCAGCAGATAGGTGAACGTGCCTGCCAGCGCAATATCCTTGGCTGAGAAGTCACCCTGCTCTATGTTTGCGGCAGTGGTCTGCTTCATCTTGCCATAGTCCATATACTGGGCTGATACGCCCCAGGTAGCACGTTCCTTCCATGCCTTGACAAAGGAGGCAGAGGCCGTCTTGCAGCCTTCCATGTAGGTCATGTAGTTCAGGTTCAGACTCTTGTCCGTCACACCCGCAATCAGTGCAGGATTGTGGAATATGAGGGTAGGGTCGTCGTCGTTTATCGTGATGTTGTCACCACCCAAAGCTGCCACGTGGGCACTCACGGGCAGTCGCAGGAAGCTGTAAACTTCCTGACTCTCCTGAGCTCTCACCATGAGGGCTGAAAGGATGAAAACAACGACAAAAACACTCTTTTTCATCTAATAATCTCTAAAGTCCTGCAAAAATACTAATAATTTTCAATTTTCAACTCTCAATTCTCAATTAATTTTGTACCTTTGCGGAAAAATTGGCGAGACAGCTTGCACAGCCTTGCACAATTAATAAACGCAGCCTTGCGTATTTTATTGCACTGGATATGGAACAAAAGAAGACTCAACGGGCTGATGTTGACCAGCGTCGCACCACAGGATTCCTCCTGGGGTTAATATTTGTTCTGTCCTTTTTCTATGTTGCCTTGGAGTGGAATACCATTGATTCTGGTGACGATATCTCTCCCATCGACCTTGACGAACTGATGCACGAAAGCGAACTGGTGCCCATGTCCAACGAGGAACTCACGTCTCGTATTGAGGAAAAACAAGAGGCTCCCAAGACTGAACAACTGCATGTGGTGGACGATCAGGTGGAATTGCAGCCCGACGACGTAGAGCCGGCTGTCGAAGGTGAGGGCGATGATGACGAGCAGTTGCTGGCAGAGTTGCAGGAGGAAGACAAAGCATTGGCACCCCTCAATGTTGACCCTAATAATCCTCTCAACTTCCATGTTGTTGAGGATTTGCCCAAATATCCTGGTGGCGCAGTCGAATTCATGAAGTGGCTCACGCGTAACCTGCAGTATCCTGCCGTTGCCCGCAGTCGTAAGACACAAGGCAAGGTGGTGGCAGTCTTCTACGTCGAGAAGGATGGTCACATCACTGGTATCAGCATTACCAAGTCGCTGTCGCCTGAATGTGACCGTGAGGCACTGCGTGTATTGAATAAAATGCCCAATTGGGAACCTGGCATTCAGAACGACCAACCCTGTCGTACCAAGGTTTGCATTCCTATTGTGTTTAAATTGTAATCATTGTAAATTCGTAAAATTCTTAATATATGAAACAACTCTCATCCGACGAAATCCTGAAAAAGGTCAACGACTACCTCGCTGGTCTGCCTTACGACCGCAAGCCCGCATCGCTCTATGAACCCGTACAGTATGTACTTGCTATTGGTGGTAAGCGCATTCGTCCCGTGCTGGCCCTGTTAGGCTACAACCTGTGGCGTGAACAACCTGAAGACATACTGATGCCTGCCATTGGTTTGGAAACCTATCATAACTACACGCTACTGCATGACGACCTCATGGACAATGCCGATGTGCGTCGTGGTCACGAAACCGTGCATCGCCGTTGGAACGCTAACAAGGCCATTCTCTCGGGTGACTCGATGCTTGTGTTGGCTTACCAGCGTGTGGCGCAGGTGCCTGCAGAGAAACTCCAGCAGGTGCTCGACCTCTTTACCGTCACAGCACTTGAAATTGGTGAGGGACAGGAGTACGACATGTCGTTCGAGACACGCAATGACGTGACTGAGGACGAATATATCGAGATGATACGCCTTAAAACCTCCGTACTACTGGCATGTGCACTAAAGATGGGTGCCATTCTGGCCGATGCTCCACAAGACGATGTGGAACGTCTTTATCGTCTGGGTGAACAGATCGGTTTGGCTTTCCAGTTGCAGGATGACCTGTTGGACGTCTATGGTGACCCCAAACTGTTTGGCAAAGCAGTTGGTGGCGACATAGCCAGCAATAAGAAGACCTATATGCTCATTAACGCCTTCAACCGTGCTAATACGAAACAGCGTGCCGAATTGTCGCGTTGGATTAATGCCAAGACATTTAATCGTGAGGTGAAGGTAGCCGAGGTAACACGCCTCTACGACGAGATAGGCATCCGTCAGCTTTGCGAGGATAAAATCAACTATTACTTTGATTTGGCTCGCAAGACGCTTAGCGAAGTTAGTGTGCCCGCTGAAAAAAAGCAGGCCCTCAGTGCTTATATGGACGAACTCCTGCATCGCAACAAGTAATCATAAAAGTTCAATGTCTAACGTTCAACGTTCAACGTTCATCGATACTCATTGTCATTTGGACGGTGAAGAGTTTGCTGAGGATCGTGATGCCGTCGTGCAGCGAGCCCGTGAGGCAGGCTGTAGAGCAATCTTTTTGCCTGCCATCGATGTCAAGTCGTGCCACACCGTTCTTGACGTCTGTATGCAATATCCCGACTATTGCTATCCCATGCTGGGTCTGCACCCCGAGGAAGTCCGTGCTGACTGGCGCGACCAGCTTGCAGTTATCAAGACATTACTTCCCCGGCTTTTGGAGGGGGTGAGGGGAGGCTGTATCGGCGAAGTCGGTCTTGACTACTATTGGAGCCGTGAGTTTGAAAAGGAACAATTAGAGGCTTTTGAGGAACAGGTGCGTTGGGCTGTCGAGTTACAATTGCCCCTGATGATTCATTGTCGGAAGGCACAAAACGAGATGGTAGCTATTATCAAGAAATATGCGAAAGACTTGGTTGGTGGCGTGTTCCATTGTTTTACTGGTAACGAACAGGAGGCCCGCCAACTCCTGGAGTTCCCTCAGTTTGTGCTGGGCATTGGTGGCGTGCTGACGTTTAAGAAGTCACATCTGCCTGAAACCCTTGCTGCCGTCGTTCCGTTAAACCGCATTGTCCTTGAGACCGATGCCCCCTATATGGCACCAGTACCCATGCGTGGACAACGCAACGAGTCGGCTTTCATTCCTCACGTCATCACCCGTCTGGCCGAGACTTATGGTGTTAGTGAAGAAGAAATATGCCATCAAACGAACGAAAATGTGCAAAAAGTTTTCGGAATTCAGATTTAATTATTACCTTTGCAGTCGCAAATCGCAAGGAGAGGTGCTCGAGTGGTTGAAGAGGCACGCCTGGAAAGCGTGTAACCGGCAAAACCGGTTCGCAGGTTCGAATCCTGTTCTCTCCGCTGGAATGACTTAAAGGGAATCAATCAGGTTCCCTTTTTCTATGCCTGATTATCAATTCTTTGTATTGATAACACTCTGATAATGAGATTTATATGTAATTATAAACCTCAAAATTTGCATGTGAGATGAGTGATGAACAAACAACATAAAGAATGGAAATAAGCGATATAAAAACGTTAGAGTTGAAAAAAGGCTATAAGAGCAATTCATACTTTTTCTTGATGTATAGATTAAGCAGCTTGATGTGGTGTGACAATCATGTAAAAACAAACATGAATTGTCTTGATTTAGCTGATTTAAGACGATAAAAATCTTAAATGTGTTAAATCAAGACAAAGTTTCTCCCAAATTTGATAGTCTAAATATCTTTAACGACCTTCGCAATGTCAATCGATGGCAAAGCCAGAAGAGACAAGAACATGTTTAATATAATAAGGTGTAAGAGCTATGACAAACGAAGAAATGACAAAGTTGGCGGAGATGACAGCCAGACGTACAGCAACCATCGTCATCAAGCAACTCAGCGAGATGCACGTTGACGAGAGTAATGATCTTATAGATAGTAAGGAGGCAGCCCGATTACTCGGACTTACTCCAAACTATTTGCGCTCGATGAAGGACAAGTTTCCTCATGTGAAGGTTGGTGACAACCGCCAAGGTCGTATCCTTTTCAAACGGTCTGAACTTCTTGCCAACTATACTAAGTAATATATTAAGGTATGGGAGGAAGAAGTCCATTAGGGATGCCCATCATAGGGCTGCTGTGGAACAGGTACTGCAAGGCTTCGGCGATACAGGATGCTGTCATCGAGGCACGAGTCTGGTATCATGGCAAGGCTAAGATATGGTCAACGGGCATCAGAGTATATCCCAAGGAATGGGACGAGAAGAACCAGCGCGTGGTCAACCGCTTCGATGCTGCCGTCCTCAACCATCAGCTGGAGAGACTTCTCATCGACGTGCGCCAGGTAGTATATGATATGTATATGGAGGGAAACATCGACATCGATGCTATCCCTGCCAGGCTACTCGCCAAGCGGAAACCCAGCGTGGCGTTCCTCGAGTTCTGCGAGAAACGGGCTGAAATACGTAAGTATGGCAAGTCACCAGACAGCAAGGAACGCTATGAGCGCTTTATGAAGTTCCTGAAGGAATATGGCAAGTTCCGTACCTTCTACGATCTGACAGAGCAGAAGGTAATGGAGCTTGACCGCTTTCTGATGAAGAAGAACGACATGAAGGCCAAGAGCCGGTGGAACAACTACCACCGCTTTCTCAACTCCTTCATTATGGACGCCCAGAAGGAAGGCCTTATACAGCTCAACCCCTATGACAGGGTGATGATAGACAAAGGTAACGACTATGACGGCATCGACAAGTGTCTGAATCCAGAAGAGTTTGAACTTCTACGCACTGCCAAGATGCCCGATGCCAGGCTGGAGCGTGTCCGTGACCTCTTTGTCTTTCACTGTTACCTCTGTCAGGGCTACAAAGACCTGCAGGCTTTCAATGTGAAGAACATCAAGGAGGTTGACGGCAAGAAGGTTTATACGGGTAAAAGAGGAAAGACTGGGGTAGAGTTTACCGTACCTCTTCTTTCTCCAGCTCTGGCCATCCTTGATAAGTACCACGACAAACTGCCTATCCTCAGCAATGTGAAGTATAATAAGTACGTCAAGGAGGTTGCTGCCATTGTAGGCCTTCCTGAAGCCATGACTACCCACTGGGCCAGACATACCGGCGGTACGCTGCTACTCAATGCCGGTGTATCCATGGGCATTGTTAGCAAGGTTCTGGGACACCGCAGCATTAAGATGACGGAACGTATCTACGCTAAGTGGCTACCGAAGACAATCATTAATGAAGTAAATAAGGTCGCCGTCAGGACTGAGGCCAAGGAGAAGTTCAATAAGCTCGTACTTCTTGCTGTGGATGCCATCAAGGATGCTGACAGTAACCGTACCACCTTCGAAGCAGCTTTCAATGACTACTTCGATTGGTATGAGAACGAGGTGCAGCGTGAGAACCTGACTACCTTCGGCGGTGCTCCTGGATCACAGCAGAACCGCAACGTCCTTGCCGGCCAGATAGGCCGTGCCGTCAAGTTCGGTGGCTATGACGTAGATGAGCAGCAGCTCGCCCAATTGAGAAAGACATTGAATAAGATGGTTGACAACTTTAAAGAGTAACTGTTATTAAGAAAATGGTTTCACAACTAAAATAGTATAACGGATAAAAGGAAAAAGGTATGAGAAACAGACCACCACCATAGAATGCAACTGACTTCGAGCGGCTATCTCGAAGTCAGCGTAGAAGCGGAGTGGGAATATGCTTCATTTGTCTTTCTTAACGAGGCAAAGGTACGCATAATTCCTGAAATTTACAAGTTTTTAATAAAATATTTTTTGTATACATTTAAATTCAATGGAATTATGAAGTTATTTTATGATTTTATGCCTACTTATTTACAAGAAATAGTGTCTAAACTCGCTGATGTTTATCAGATTGACAGCGACTACGCTCTGAGCGGTTTGATGGCCGTTGTGGCTGGCACACAAGGCGACCGCTACCAGGTTATCGACCCCAAGGGCTACCGCAATGCCTTAGCATCGTGGCTCATTCAAGTCGGAATCAGCGGCTATGGAAAGAGTGAGTGTCTTTCCTGGCTCATGAAGCCTCTTCTTCATCTGGATGGAGAACGCCATCGGCAATACCTGGCTGAGAAAAAGGAATGGTTAAATACCGATCCCAAGGAACGTGAAGAGATGCCTATAGAAACAAAGTTAGTGATGAACGATTATACGCCTGAAGCCCTCTTCGATGCGATGGAGAAAGCAGGTGTAAATGGCGTAATGCTCTATCGAGACGAATTACAAGGTTGGTTTAAAGACATTGGCCGTTACGGCAAATCCGGCGAAGTGGAACAATATCTGTCAGCCTGGTCGCAGAAGGCCATCCGCATAACACGCATGTTACGTGATGACAACTATATCGAGCGGCCTTGTTTCAACGTGCTGGGTGGCATCCAGCCCGAGTTGCTAAATAAGATGCTCGGAGCCGAAGACCTTATAGCCAATGGCTTTATTTACCGCTTCTTATTCGTCTTCTCCGATGATAGCTTCTCACTCAACTACTTCAAGGAAAGCGTCCCTGAGACGATGAAAGTGGCATACGAGAGCCTGATAAGAAGGCTTCTGTCAACCGCAGTTTGTGAGGTGAGATTCAGCGTAGCAGCGGAAGAGTCATTTATATGCTACTGGGAGGATCTGCAGCGGCGCAAGAGGACGAACAACAACATGATTAGATGCCTGCTCAGCAAGCTTCAGATTTATGTGGAGAAGTGGGCAGGTACCATTGAGTTGTTAGCGAACGACGGCACACCGACTCAGGAGATTAGCGGAAACACCATGGATATAGCCATTTCCCATATGCGCATCTTCGAGGAGTGGGCGCTGAAGGCTTATGGCTATATTTGTCCGATGACGTTCAGAAAGGACTCTCCAGACCTGCGGCTCTCCAAAGAAGAAACCTTGCGTCAACTGAAACTCAACTATCCGAATATGAACAAAAATCTTGTCACACAAGGCCTTGGAATCAACCGCTCGGCACTGTCTCGAAATCAAAACATGGAATGTCCCCCCGAGCGCAACATGAAAAATAACGTAAGTAACTGAAAATGAGTAGAGAAGTATGTTGCGCTCTGTTGTGCTAATATTTTGTTAAAATTTGAAATGTAAAGAAATATGACGCAACAGAGCGCAACATCGCAAGGTACGATAAACAAAGGGAAACTGCCCAATATTGATGTTGCGTTTTCAGAACATGCCATGTTTGGCAAAATGCGATTTTTCCGGTGCTCTTCTCGCGTGCGAGCGTGCGCGATGATAAAAATACAACAAAATTTCGAATAATAACCATATTAAAGAAATGAACATACAGCAGATAAAAGAGAAATACACCTGTCTGGACTATCTGGGTGACAGGGTTGTTAGGAAGGTGGCTAACGGTTACCTGGCTCGATGCCCATGGCGCGAGGATAAAAATCCGTCACTAACTGTCACTCCGAATGGCAAAGGATGGAGAGATCAGACAACAGGCGAACACGGTAATCTGATTAAGATGGTGCAGCGGTGTCTAAACACCAAAGACTTGAGTCGGGTGTGTGCGGCGTTCAGCACCATAACTCCTTTTTCTTTTCATCGGTCAAAGATTCTTAACGAGGGAAAAGAAAAGGGGAATGGCTTCGCCTTCTGCGATATCGTACCACTCCAAAATCGTGCACTGTATGCCTATCTTGGAGTTAGGCGTATCAATACGGCCATAGCCAAGCTATTCCTGAAGGAAGCACACTACGGCTTTGAGGTCAGGGAGGATGGTCGTTACCTGTTTGCCCTGGCATACGCTAACGCCCTCGGGGGATATGAACTCCGTGGAGCACCGAATAAGACCAATGTAAAGGGGTACAAGGGCGGAACGGCACCCAAGGGTATAACTACCCACTGGCTCGTTGATGGTGCGCCGGTGGTCGTTTTTGAGGGTTTCATGGACATGCTGTCGTTCGCCACCATGACGGAAGGAGTTAAGCACAACTACATCGTTCTGAACAGCTGCTCAATGAAGGAGTCGGCCTTGGAGGTGTTGAAAACGTTACAGAATCAAATATACCTGTGTCTGGACAACGACAAGGGCGGTGATGACGCTACCGCTTTCCTGCTCGATGCGCTGCCGTCAGCTATTGACATTCGGAATCGTTTTGCACCGGCCAAGGATGTAAATGAGTTTCTTGTGAATAAAAAAGTTTGACATGTATGGCGAAGAATATTACGTTCAAGAAAGACCAGGACAAGCAACGTATTGATGAATTGCTGGCTGGGAAGCGGATAAGGAATCGAATGCCAGATAAGGTAAAGGGTAAATGTGCTCCGATGGTGCTTTGGGCAATCGAATACCTGGTCAAACTCATCGAAGGGGGAGTTGACAACCTACAGTCGGAACTGTTTGCCGGTACATCCGAGGAAACAGAAGTCATGACTTTTGAGAATCAACAATTAAAGCTCGAAAATGAGCAGCTCCAGAAAAAAGTCATGACCTTAGAAGCTCGCAACAAAGAACTCACCGAACTTGCTGACGGTTATGTGGAAACCATAAATATGCTCCTAAAAAAGTCATGACTTTCTGAAAAGGAGGCCTCATAAAAAAGTCGCACGTTGTTTTTCTTTTTCCCATATTTCTCTTGATTACGGGCATTTAAGATTTTTAAAATCGTAAATGTGTTAAATCAAGAGGAAACTTTACCAAAGTTAGGCCTTGCCTTTTCATATATCTAACTTTGCTGCATCGGAAAGACTCGGAGAAATCTGAACGAGACACGAAGTGATTGCCAGTAGTATCATCCGATGTGGTTTTTTGCAAAAATCCCCTCTGCTGAAGAACTGGCTTTGCTCACTGGATCGCAAAGGGAGGTGCTCGGAGCCTCGCACTTTAAATAATTAAAAGTTAGTAGAATGAACAAGACAGTATACAAGGAAGACCTGGACCTCGGCACCATCCAGCTCGAAAAAGTTTACCCAGGGAAGGCATACGTCCGACATAGGGGCAGACAGTGGCGCCTCGTTCATCACAAGAACGGAACCGAGACAGCTAAATCCTCCATCGTCTGGAAGGAGGAAACCGTTATCCGGGTATGGCTGGAGTGCATTGTGAATACCGATGAGGTAGATGTAAGACAGACATATGAGTTGCACATTTTAATGGATGGCGGAGAGTTGCTCGACATCAATCTGACTGCCAAGCAATATGCCCGCCTGGCAGAATACAAGTATACCAAGCCAGCCATCGATCTGGTGACCAGAATCCTGAAGAAGGACGGGAAAGGGTTACTCATCAAGAAGGTGCCGGCCGTTAAGATATACACTGTTCGTGCGCATCGGAAAGTATCGGACATGATAGGGGGGAATAGTAAAAAATGTGGACTTTCTGAAAGTGAATATATCGAACGCTGCTGTGCTGGAATATCGCCAAGGCTGGCACTCAATGATGAGGAAAAAGCAATCCTGAAGGAGTTCGCCAAAGGTCGCCAAGATTTCCAATTCTTCTTCAATATGCTCTCCGTCTGGCGTGAAGGGAAGAGCCGAGAACAGATAGCCGATGCCGTAATCATGGGCGAGAAGTTCTTGCCGCTCAGGAAGCGCCTGGCAGCAATCATGCAAGACTGGGATAAAATCCTGGGTAAATTGTTGAACCGCCAAATCGAAGACAAATGATAATCAAGATACATACCATAGATTCCGGCCACGGTGCCGCTGCCCTAAACTACGCCATGGATAAGCGGACCGTAGTTAAAGCGATTGTTGACGGCAAGGAAATAGAAAAAGTCATAAAGCCCATCTTTGTCAGTGCCAGGAACCTTGATGTGAATCCACTGACGGGAGAACCGACATCGGCTATCGATGTTTATCATCAAATGCGCTTGCAGGAGGCGGCATCGACTCACAAGATGGATGAACCTATCTTCCGATTGGAGTTGCGCCCTCCAGTTGAGGAATGCCGCAACTGGACTGCATCACAATGGGAACAGTTCGACCGCGACTGTGAAAAAGCTATCCAGTCAGTGACAAAAGTCCCTGTTCGTAACAGGGAAACTGGTAAGATAGAAATGAAGGCCGTTCGTCCTATCGACCTGTCCAACGCCCAAGTGCTGACAACAAGACACGTCGACAACGACCCGCACCTTCATAAGATTATCAACCGACATATGGTGGACGGCAATGCTCTGAGTTCGCATTACTGCGAGCTTGTTGGCATAGTTGCCGCCAACCAAATAGCCGAGAAATATGGCTGGACGCGAGCCGACAAGCGTCAGAACCAGCGCAAAGAACGTATCAATACCGATGCCGATGAAGTCCTAAAGTCAATGAAGAAATATAATATCGAGGATTTCTTCATGGGTATGCGTATGAAGGGATGGACGGTTGATCCGAAGTACGACCGAAACGGCAACGCAGTCCGTTATCGCATCGGTGAGACCCCGAAAGGATCTGACAGGGTAGTCATGTATGGCGCGTCAGAACTGGGGCATGGTCGTCGTCTCATGGCGAGCAAGCTCTATGGTACATGGCTGCAGCTTCATCCAGAGGCAAGGCAGGCAATACAGCAATTTAATCCTAAGTCATTCACACCAATTCAGCAGTTCAAGAGTAAAGAGCAGATGGAGGAAGAGCAGATGCATGAACTGTACCGTCGTCTGAAGGCTGAGAAAGATAAAAGAGAAATGGAGAAGAAAGAAAAAGCCTCTCAGCGGACAGAACAGCAAAGCATTCCTACCAAAGGAGTGGAAGAACGGAAAGAATCTATACGTCATGGTCTGAAGTCTATAAAGAACATAATTGTTTCCTCTCGCTCTGTGTTCCATCTGCGCGACATCGAGGATATCTTGCCGGAAGCGATTGCTGCCAAGGCAATAAATGACGGGAGTCAACAAAGTGACTGGTGCAGTACTGAAGGACTTGAAGCTGCTGCCAGGTCCCTTGTTGATATGATAGAAATGACCGCAGAACAGGCAACAATGGTAATGGAAGGTATGTTGGTTGCTATTGCCGACATGGTGCTACCTCCCGTCTCACAGTCTGCAGGTACTGGTGGTGGCAATAACGACTTGCCAAAGAAAAAGGATGATGACTGGAAATGGTGGAAAAATAACGGATTTACAAACAAGCAGCGTCGAGGAATACAAAGATAATATTATATATAATTAATTGTATAGGATATGGCAAAGTACTTGGATGAACAGGATGAGCAACTGGAACAGCTGACTCAGGATCAACGGCAGAATCAGGCCGCTGTGCAAAATGAGAATGAGATGACGGAAGAGCAACAGTCAGGGAATAATACCGTATCGGTAAGAATTGCTGTCTGGTTTAAGAAAAGATGGCAGCTCATGGTTAAATGGTGGAAGGTGCGTCAAGAAGCTGAGAAACCGGAGGTGGAAGAGCATGTCCCATACACCGACCTCTCAGATGTTGACGCAAGGATTGATGCCGTCCGCACTATGAAGGATTTGCAGACGGTTATTGATGACTATGAGAAGGTCATAAGTGCCAATAAGGGTATGATAACCAATGTCAAAGGTATGTACGCATCAAAGGTTGAATACATCAATAGAGTTTCCAACATCAATGAGAATGTTGGGCATCAGGCATTGGTGGAAATCAATACTGCAGTTGACAAGGCTCTGATAAATGTTATCAAGAACATCTATGAAATGCCACTGATGCAGCGTTATATCGAGACAAAGCTACCGAAGCCTGTCGTGGAGCAGCCGAAGCCTACGATGAAACCTGAAAAGCTGAAAAGGAACATCTGGCAGGTTATCTCACATCTTGCTACCTTCTGCATGGCCATTATCACCATCCTTGCCGTCTGGCAATGTTCCAGTGCCAGGAATAAATGGAAAGCTGAGGGCAAGGCTGAAGGGAAAACAGAACTTGCCAAGGTGGCACAGGCAAAGATTGACAGTTTAAAATATGTCATCGTCAACGAGCGTAGCGAAAGGGTTGGTACTGCGAAAAGAGGAAACTACTATATTGACAGCAAGGCCACAGTTCAAAGCATCTTTAATTCCATTGATGATGTTAAACGAATTAAAGCTGAGAACAAGAGACTCCGCAAAAGGAATCAGGAAATAACTGTTGCGTTTAGCTCGCTCGATGCTGATTATGAGACGCTAAGACAGAAAGCGAACAGCTATGCTAAAGCTTTCGAACAGGAGGTTGGCATCAAGCGAGCTGCTGCAAAGAAGATAGTTCAAGTGCCGAAGCGCTCTGGCTGTGGTGGAGTGTTCTATACTATCCAAGACAAAAAGGACCCCAATTCACATTCTCCCGCTGATTGGGAGTGAGCTGTTTGTGTAAAGAAATCTGTCGAAATGAGCATTTTACCATTACTTTGACCGCCGTTCGCTATGCGCGGTTGACAGTATTCATCAATTATGAATTGAGATAAGATGCAGGAAAACAATCTATAGGGATTTCCCTATCAAGTAGTAGGAAAAATCTATTGGAATAATGATGTATTTTGCTTAATTTTGCAGCATAATTGATGGCGAAAGTCACAATTTTGAACAGATTTTGCTTTAAAAAGGCTGAAAAAGTTCATTTTCCTTGGGAAAACGACATAAAATGTCTAATTTTGCCTCGGAATTAGCCTAAAAAGGCTGCGTTCTATAAATTTGCGGGTTATATTATAGAGGCGTTATACTCGACATGTCGCTGAAAACGTAGGAAACTTTCATCGATGTACATGAAGAGGTAGCGAATCTCACGCATATGCGTGGGGCTGTTCGTGCTACTTGTCTGTACATCATTGGTTTTCCTACGACCATCAGCGAAAGAGAGTGGTACTTTCAGAACCACGCTTCTTTTATGCCCTGGAGACATGAGATTACAGCTAAAACGAATATAATATGAAAAAACTATTTATCACATTGATGACTGTTATTTTATGTGGAGTATGCAATGCTCAGCAGCCAAAAGGCATAAGCTATGAAGAAGCAAAAAACGCCCCGTCAATGCAGTGGGTATGTCCTGAGATAAGCAAGTACCAGAATCTTATAAATTCTTTACGAGATGATGATTGCTTGGTATATGCTAATAACGTCAAAGAGAAGATAGAGCCGGTAACGTCCCCTTCTTCGCCTAATGAAAAGCTACTTGTGACACAGGCAATTCTTACAATCACCAACCCTTTGTTTCACACAGAGAATCTGCTGAACTATATAGAAGCATGGATTAAGAAAAATAAGGGATGGGAAAAGACTAAAATAGAGGTCGATAAGGTTAATAAGAAAATTACCATAGCTACAGCAACGGTTCATGTAGCCAGTCACGCTGCATTTTTGGATACATATAAGGTGTCTATCTTACCTTCCCTTGTCATACTATTAGAGGATGATAAACTCATTATTTCATTTGCAACTAAAATATATAAGAATGACGAGTACAATAAAGATAATAAGTTTGTTCGTACATATTATGCGAATATCTCAGAAGTGTATCCTTTTGTCCCCAAATCGTCCTATAAGAAGACTTACGCTAAGGCATACGTAGGAGCATACCAGTATTTTTGGGACTTCATATCACGGCTTTGCAATGACTTGAATACTAACTTTTCGAGAGACAGTAAAATGTTGACGCAATTACACTATGAATACTCCAAGGACTCGCTGTTTGCAAAGTATGGTGAACCGACAAAGGTTATCGCAGACCAGACGCAAACTCCTGACGTCAACAAAGAGCTACGCTTCTATGAAGAAGCACAGAAATTCGTATTCATGGGTAAGACTATAAATTTTGAAGATGTCGTTAGTTGCGAAATTGTAGATGATCCTAAATTTATTCCTGGGCGCTCTACTACATTAGGAGCTGGTATTTCTTTCTTCGGCTTCGGTTTTGGCGGCGCAGAAACCCATAGGACTCCAGATAAGACCATCCATAATTATGTGGTCGATGTAAAAATCGATAATATGGGTACTCCTTTTATACGCATAGCAACAGGTCAGAATGAGCATAAGGCAACAGAAATTGCCTCGACCTTTGAATATATACTACGGCACCAAGAAAGCAACAAGGTAAATGATACTACTAAAAAGGTAACTATAAAAAGAAGAAAAAAATGATGTAGCAGGCTGACGGTACTACTGACTACAATAATTTTAAAAACTATCTAATAATATGATTATGAAAAAGAATGTATTCTACAAAGTGACGATGATGGCTTTAATAGCCGTGTTTGCAATTTCTTTCATAGCCTGTGGTGGTGATAGTGATGATGATGGTACACCCCAGGTACCTACAGGACCGACGGGTAGCACCGAGTACGTAGAACCTTGTCTGGACTTCGGCAGCTCTCAGAGCCATGTGAAGGAGTGGATGTCAGGCTCTAACTGGGAGCTCAGTGAGCATAGCAACGAGGCCGTTCTGCTCTATACGAACATCCAGACGATGACTGTGCTGAACTATATCTTCATCGAATCGAAGTTGCACATGGTGACGGTGGCCTATACCGATAGCGGTGAGAGTAAGGCACTGGCCTTCAAGAGCGAGATCGAGAAGCGGTATGGTATATCAATGACCAAAGAGACAGACCCATCAGATGCCAGCCAATACAGTTATTATGGCACTGCAACTATCGGTGGTAAGAAGGTAGTTATTATGCTCAATCACTATAAGACTGGTATCAGTATTGTCTATGGCTTGCCGGATTAATATAATGAATGTACTTCAAGGACGTAAATGTCTAACTCTCTTTAAAGGTAATTCTTATGAATAATACAACGTGAATAGTTTAATCTCTAAATAACACTATTATGGAACTGATACTTTTAGGTCTGCTTCTTTGCGGATGGCTCGGTGGGGATGATAACACCAAAAAGAACCGCAATAAGGCTCGCGAACGCAGAAATCGTGAGCGTCGTAACAGGGAGCGTTACTGGGAGGATGCTCACTGGTGGTCTCTGAACCATTAAGCGTTCCCTGTAATCGCTGACGGGTACCCAGATGGGGCAATATTTCTCACAGTTAATTGATATGACATTAGTGTCCTGAAATAAAAGGGACACTAATGAATTGATAGAAACAAATTATGGAAACGATACAGCAGATAACGAAGGACACTCCCATTGCAATGATGACCCTTGGTCAGCTGGAGGAACATCTGGCGGAATACTTGACAGCGCACATGAAGCAGGCCTTGTTTCCGCAACCTCTCCTTGACCTTCTCGGTAAGTATGTCCAGATTGAGGAACAAAAATCAAAGCGCTATGAGCATGGTGTAGCTGGCATCAAGAGAATATTCAACTGCTCTTATCCTACCGCTCACAAACTCATGAACACTATCATCAAACCAGCTGTTTTCCGACAGGGGCGTGTTATAGTGACGGATGTTAACCTCGCTTTAAAATTGTTCCAGGAAAGTAAGCAGATAAAAAGTATAAAGGACATGTGATATGAAGCTTCATAGCATTGTTACATACAATTCTAAGAGGTACACATAAGATATCTGCAGAAAAGTTTGGTCGTTTCAGAGAAAATGACTACTTTTGCAAGCGGAGAGTAATATATAAACGTTAGAGAAGATGAACAACACGTCGTAAGATAATTCTTTCAGAGTGTTGATTCTCAATAAGTTTAACCCCAAATAGCGGATAATGAGCAGAAATCCTGTTCTCTCCGCGAAGCAATAGAAATAGGTTCAAAGCTTATTTCCCCTTTATTTTTCGTATCTTTGCAGCCAACATTACATGTGACACAAAAAATATTAAGCTATGACAAAAAAAATTATGTTTGGTGCTATTATGGCACTGTTATCAATGACTAGTTGCAGCAACGGCAACAGTAACGAAAACGTTATGTCAACATCGTCTTTCGACGAAGTATTAACCTCACGCAGAAGTGTTCGTAACTACGATGCCTCGAAGAAAATCACAGAGGCAGAAGTTCGTGATCTTATCAAGGCAACACAAGAGGCTCCTTCATGGGCAAACCAGCAACCCACTAAATACTATGTAGCTATCAGTGAAGAGAAACTGGCAGCTGTGCAGGATATGGTTGGTGGCAATAAGGAACGTATCAAGAATGCACCTGTTCTTATTGTCTCGACCTTTGAACGTGGCAAGTCAGGTTTCTTCCAAGGCAATCAGACCAACGAGGTTGGTGACGGATGGGGAGCCTATGATAATGGTCTGAGTAACTGTTATCTGATTCTGAAGGCAAGGGCTATGGGTTTCGATACACTAATCATGGGTATGCGTGATGCAGACAAGCTTAGAGAACTCTTCACCATTCCTGAGAATGAGACTATCATGGCTGTCATTGCTTTAGGCTATCGAGCCGAAGAGCCTAACCGTCCTGAGAGAAAGAATCTTGATGAAATGGTGAAATTCTTCTAACGAGCCGTAATCTTCGAGGGTCGAGAATTACGGATTCGAGAGCTCGAAGTTACGGTTCGATGGATTTGAGCGATTTTGTGCTGAAAATCGGTTCAAATCAAAAAGAGACGTTATAGCTGACGACGAGGTCGTAGTCAAACTTGCCCTCAGTCATCTGACCAATGTTGGACGTTACTGAGGCGTTGCCGTAGTCGAGGCTAAGAATGTGGAAGACTTCGCTGCCAACCTTAACTTGGTCGCTGGTAACATTCTCGTTCTCATACTTGAACTTAGTCTGCCATCCTGCCTCAATCTTTGAAGCAATGAGGTGGATGTCGGCTTCCATGTCAGAAATACGGCTTGCTGGCAAATCTTGAGGAGAATCAAAAATGATGCGCTCCAACCTGCGGGCATCGTTATTGAATCCCAGCTGGACTTTGCCTAATGCCTTGGTGCCGAGCGTCTTGCTGACAATTTTGCCGTCAATCTCGTACCACTCTTCCGAGCCCTTCAGCGTACCAAAAGCACCAGTCTTGCTGACTTCTTCGATGGTCATGCCAAACTTGACATCGCCCCAGACATTGAACGCAAGGGAGTCGGCTTTATTGAATGCAGCCTCTTCGGCAGCCTTGGCAGCTGCGATGCTGTCACGGTAGGCTTGGTCGTCTGTACCACTATTGGCCTGCTTCTTGTTACCACAACCTGTTGCCGTCAGCAGCAACCCGATGAACACTAACGATAAATAAATGCTTTTTTTCATAATGATTAATAGTTTAATAGAATGACGGTGCAAAGATACGAAATAAAGTGAAAAGTGAAGAGTGAAAAGTGAAAAATTTGCTTCCGCCATCTGAAATTTAATGTTTAATGTTTAATGTTTAATGTTTTTTTCGTACCTTTGCACGAAATATAATAATAAGGTATAGCAGATTATGATACAATCAATGACGGGCTACGGCAAGACTGTTGTGGCCTACAAAGGAAAAAAAATCAATGTTGAAATCAAGTCGCTGAACTCGAAGCAGCTTGACCTAACCACACGTATTGCACCGCTTTATCGTGAGAAGGAGATGGAAATACGTCAGCTGATAGCCGAACAGTTACAACGTGGTAAAGTGGAGTTTGCCCTTTGGATTGAGAAGGATGCCGCTGCGGAGGCTGCACCTGTGAATACAGGGCTGATGCAGAATTACCTGTTGCAGTTGCAGGCTTTTGCTGACGAACATCAGATGCAGAATACCGACTGGATGCAGATACTGGTGCGTATGCCCGATGTGCTGACGAAGACGGAAGTAGAGGTGCTGGACGACGACGAATGGCAGGCTGCCCGTCAGGGTGTCTGCGAGGCCGTGAAGGCTCTGGTGGAATTCCGTACGCAGGAGGGGGCTGCACTGGAGAAGAAGTTTGCCGAGAAGATAGACAATATCGAGCAGCTTCTAGCAAGTATTGAACCCTACGAGAAGGCTCGCGTAGAGAAAATCCGCAGTCGTATTGTGGAAGGTCTGAAGCAGATTCCAGGTGCCGAGTACGACAAGAACCGCTTGGAACAGGAACTGATATACTACATTGAGAAACTGGACATCAGCGAGGAGAAACAGCGTCTGGCCAACCACTTGAAATACTTCCGCGAGACGATGGCCGACGCAGCGGGACAGGGTAAGAAACTGGGTTTCATCGCTCAGGAAATGGGTCGTGAAATCAATACCACGGGTTCGAAATCGAACCAAGCTGAGATGCAGAACATCGTGGTGAAGATGAAGGATGAGTTGGAGCAAATCAAGGAACAAGTTTTGAACGCACTTTGATGAAAGGTAAAATGTTAATAGTCAGTGCTCCCAGCGGTAGCGGAAAGTCAACTATCGTGCAGTGGCTGATGCAGGAGCACCCAGAGTTGAAGCTTTATTTTTCTATCAGCTGTACCAGTCGTGCACCACGTGGTACAGAGCAGAACGGGGTGGAGTACTTCTTTCTGACACCAGAGGAGTTCAAGGCCAAGATTCAAAATAATGAGTTCCTGGAATATGAAGAAGTGTATGAGAATCGCTTCTATGGTACACTGAAGCAGCAGGTAGAAAATCAGCGTGAGGCTGGCCAGAACGTGGTGTTCGACGTGGACGTGAAAGGAGGCGTTAACATCAAGAAGTATTATGGCGACGAAGCCCTGAGCCTGTTTATCCAGCCCCCTTCCGTCGAGGAACTGCGTCGTCGTTTGGAAGGACGTGCTACTGATACGCCTGAGGCCATTGCCGAGCGTCTGGCCAAGGCCGAGTATGAAATGACCTTTGCACCACAGTTCGACCACGTCATTGTGAACGACGACTTGGAAACTGCCAAACAAGAGACATTACGCATCGTAAAAGATTTCCTTGGATGAAAAAGGTAGCCATCTTTGGAGGTTCATTTAATCCTATACACACAGGACATATCGCGCTGGCACAGGCTGTGCAGCAGCAATGTGGGCTAGACGAGGTGTGGCTGATGGTGTCGCCCCAGAATCCCTTAAAGCGTAACGACGCTGACCTGTTGGATGATAGTCTTCGTTTTGAAATGGCACAAAAGGCACTGGAGGGTGTCGAGGGCGTGAAAGCCTGCGACTACGAGTTTCATTTGCCCAAGCCCAGCTACACCTGGAATACGCTGCAACATCTGACGAAGGACTATCCCGACTATACCTTTACGTTGCTGATAGGTGGCGACAACTGGGCGTACTTCCAACGCTGGCGCCACTGGAAGGACATCCTGTGGCATCACGACGTCATCGTCTATCCGCGCGACGAGTATCAGGGAACCATCAGCGTGCCGTTGCTCAACGTGTCGAGTACGGAAATACGCAAACGGGTGAGGGCAGGGCAGAGCATCAGCGGTCTGGTGCCGGCATGCATTGTCAGCGACGTAGAAAACTACTATAAATGACGCAAACACGGATGAGAAAGTATTCGATTATTGTCGTGACGTATAATAATGCCAACGGTCTTCAGCGGACGCTGCAGAGCATACGGCATCAGTGTTACGCACAGCGGGAGGTGATAGTGATTGACGGTGGCAGCAAGGACGAGTCGCTCAAGATTATTGCTGAGAATCAGGACATCATCACCACGTCTGTGTCCGAGAAGGACAATGGCATCTATAATGCCATGAACAAAGGCATCCGCTTGGTGACGGGCGACTACGTGGTGTTTATGAATGCCGGCGACGCGTTTGCCGACGAGAACACGCTCGCGCTGGTCAGCCAATACGACGGCGACATCATGCTTGGAGAAGACATCTATGGCGGCGTGCGCAGACGGCTGAAGGAGACGATGACACTCTACGACCTGCTGTCGAACGGCCTGTACCATCAGGCTGTCTACTATCGTCAGGAGGTGTTGCGGAAGTATGGCTTCGACGAATCGTACAAACTCATAGCCGACCTGAAATCGGTGGTGGAACCCTTGGTAAAGGACCGTATAGCCCTTACTTGCATCAACCATCCACTGGCTGTTTGCGAAAGTGGTGGCGTCAGCAAACAGCGTTGGAGAGAGACGCTGACGGAGAATCGCCGCATGATAGACGAACTGGTAGATTCCTTCTATAAAGACGACTATCTGAGATTCTCACGCGTCAACAACGGGCTGTTGCACGACTTCGTGGTGCTGTCGCATTTCCAAAGCATTTTCCCACTCATCAAGTGGCTCTCAAGACTGATGTCGTTCTTGAACAGTAAGTTTAAGCATATACCTATCGAGTAGAAGATGAAGGTTTCGATATTGGTGCCAGTATATGGCGTAGAAAAATATGTCGGACAGTGTTCGCAAACACTCTTCGCACAGACGTATGATGACATAGAATATGTGTTTGTCGACGATTGTACACCCGACAACAGCATGGCCGTTATTCAGCAGCTTCTTGCGGAATACCCCCATCGTGAACATCAGGTCCGTATCGTTCGTCACGACCACAACCGAGGTTTGGGAGCAGCGCGTAAAACTGCTTTTGAGACTGCTACGGGTGATTTTGTTCTGAATGTTGACAGCGACGACTATCTGGCATTGGATGCTGTCGAGAAATTGGTCGCCTGCCAACGGCAAACAAGTGCTGATATCGTTTCAGGCAACTATAGCTCACATTTTGAAGACGGCACCATCGTCTTTCATCGTGAGCAGCATTTGAGCAAGGATATCACTCTGAAGCTGATGCTGATACAACATACGCTGCTGCCGCATATCTGGGCTCGCCTGATTCGTAAAACGGTTTATACAGAGCATGGCATTGAGTCGGTAGAAGGCATCAATATGGCAGAAGACATGGCACTGACACCACGACTTATCCATGCTGCGAACAAGATGGCATACGTCGATGATTCTGTCTATTTCTATAGGGACGACTCCTCGGCCAGCACCTTTGCCAACCATTTATCCACAAAACATGTGCTGTCGTACGTCAAAGCCAACGAAATGCTTTGGCAGTACTTTTCTATGAATGACAAAAAACGGGATTTTCTGTTTGCGCTTGAGATAGGTATGCTCAATGTCTACTATCAGGCTTTGGCCGTGGGCATTGATAAACAGCAGATAGCGGAGATTCTCTCTTATAAGCCTCAAACACTGATGTTCAGATGCCTGCAAGGACTCTTGGCTCATCGGCAGACGCTATCCTTGCTGCGATTTGCATACCTGATGGTGAAATGGTGTTATAAGAAAAAACTTATTGCTTCTTTTTGATGAATTGCAGGCACTCTTTCAAGATGGTCACGTTGAGCAGTCGCATGACGATGAAATAGAGTAGGGCGGCAATGACGACACGTGCCAGTAGCAACAGCCACAGCGTGCTGATAGATAGCGTCGCGTAGTGGGTCGCCAGCATTACGAGGGCAGCAATCAGTGCAAATGGAACAGTGTCTTTCAGAACATCGAACAAAGCCAATGCGTGTATGCGCTGAAGGGCAAAGTGCCAGCAGACAGTATATAGCACGTTCAAAGCAGAAAAGGCGGCAACCATCGTGGTGATACCTTGTGACGACAGGCTCAGCGTGATGCCTATCTGGAGAAATATCTGAAGGGCTACCATTCGCAGGTAGATATCAGAACGGCCACGACTGATGATGAAATTCTGGTACAGTCCTTGCAGTGGAAGACAGGCTCCGCCAACACACAGAATCTGAAGTAGGGGTACACAACGCTCCCACGTTGGACCTACAGTCAGAAGGATGAATTCGTGGGCTGTCAGTGCCAATCCAAACATCAGCGGGAAGGACAGCAGGGACGTGAAACGCAGCATTTTACGGAAGATGCGCTCTTGGCGCTCCTCTTCGCTGTTGACGTTCGATAAGACGGGTTGTGCCACCTGTGCCATCGTATTGGTAATCAGCGAACTACCCATCGTGTTCCATTTGTTTGCCTGGTTGAAGAGTCCTACGGTTGAGATGGGCAACAGCTTACCAAAGATAAATGTCAGCACATTCTGGCTAATGACGGTCAGCATATTCGTCGCTAACATCTTCGATGAGAAGCTGAACATGTTGCGAATAGGACTGAAATCTACGGGCAGGGTGGGTATCCAGCGTGTAAAATAGTATTTGAAGATATTGGCAACACTGATGTATATGACCTGTTGCCAAGCCAGGCTCCAGTAGCCGTAGCCGTTCCATGCCAGCCATACACCGCAACTGCCAGAAGTGAGCAGAGCTGCAATGCTGGCAATGGCTTGCTCGCGATTGCGCAGTTCAATCCACAATTTGGCATTGGGAACGATGCCGATAGCCGAAATGGGGATAGCGAGGAAGGCCAGTCGTGACACATCAGTCAGTGCGGGTTGGTCGAAAAACCAGGCTATCAGCGGTGCACAAAGAAAGAGTAAAATATACAGGGAGAACCCGGCAATGATGTTGAACCATGCCACAGCGTTATAGTCGCGCTGAGTGGGGGGCTTTAGGTTGGCCAGAGCCTGCGAGAAACCTGCCGCCTGAATACAACCTGCCAGCAAGGTGAAAATGGTAATCAGTGCCAGAATACCATAGTCTTCCGTAGAAAGCAGACGTCCTAAGAATATGCCAAAGACAAGATTCAATACCTGAGTAGCCCCATTGTTGATAGCTCCCCAGGCAATACCTTTTGCTGTCTTTTCCTTCAGATTATCCATAATAATGCTGCAAAAGTAAACAAATAATTTTGAAGTTCCAAATTTATTCACTAAATTTGCACCCATGAGTGATATAGTAAAAGTAAAAAAACCGCGTTTGGAATGGCTCGACGCCTTGCGTGGCTTCACGATGATACTGGTTGTGGCTAACCATGTGGCAGGCTTGGGATTTGGCGAGGAATGGAAACATTCGTCGGCTATCCCCTTCCTGATACTGTTCCGCATGCCGCTGTTCTTCTTTGTCAGCGGCTTCCTGGCATACAAAGCCTCGCAGATATGGGACTTGAAGAATTTCGGCATGCTGGTGTGGAAGAAGGTCAAGGTGCAGACCATTCCGACGGTAGCCTTCTTCTTTCTGGCTATGGCTATCTTGAACAGGCAGTTCTGGCCAGCTGTCGAGACGGCCTTCCACTCACCGCTGAAGGGTGGCTACTGGTTCACCATAGCTCTGCTCTACATGTTCATCATCTATTATGTGTTCTCGTATCTGGAAAGCAAGCTGCGGTGGAAGACGTGGATTCCAATTACGTTATTGTTCATCGTGTCAATTGGTTTTTACGAGACAAACTATCTGCCCCAGTATTTTTCATGGGCGCAGGGCTATAAGGGTGCTAAGACCGATTTGTTCTATTTCCTGCAGGATTCCAGCTTTGTTCAGGTGTTCCTCTATTTCCCCTTCTTCCTCTACGGCAATATCGTGCACCGCTATTGGGACAAGTGGCAGCGTGTGATGGACAGCAAATGGTTCTTCCCCATTGTCATCGTTATTGTCATTCTGGCAACGCTCGACGCATTGAAATGGCGTACCCTGCGCATGACGTGGGCCATTCTTCCGCTGACGGTGTCAAGATTCGGCTTACTGACCATCACCTTCATGTACTTCCGCCACTACCAGCAGTATTTCACCAAGTTTACTGTCATGGGCGTGTCGCTGCAATACATAGGCAGGCGAACGCTGGACATCTACCTGATACACTTCCTGTTTATGCCTGACCTGCCTCAGATTGGTGAGTTCTTCAAGAGCTATCCCCATAATTTCGTGCTCGATATTGTTCTTTCTGTTCTGTTGGGCTTGGTCATTATGGGTTTCAGCATCATCACGTCAAACATACTACGCATCAGCCCGTTCTTCAAGAAGTGGCTGTTTGGACGCTCATAGGTTATGAAAAAGATTACAGATATACATGAACTGCGCCAGATTCAGATAGGCATCCTCGACGAGGTGCATCAATACTGTGAGGCTCACGGCTTGCGCTATTTCCTGTCGAGTGGTACTCTGATAGGAGCTGTGCGCCATAAGGGCTATATACCTTGGGACGACGATATCGACATCTATATGCCTCGTAAGGACTACGAGCAGTTCCTTCGAGAGTTTAAGGGCAGTGAGCAGTTTAAACTGCTGAATCCTGCAAAGGAACCACACTATTATTATACGTTTGCCAAGGTCGTCGACACTCGTACACTAATGATTGAGGATGAGACTGATGGCTACGAGATAGGCGTCTATATGGACATCTTCCCTGTGGATTATGTCCCTGATGACTTGAAGGAGCGCGAGCGTGTATTCAAGCGCAAGAAGTTACTTTATAAAATACGTCGCTGCAAGATATCGAAAAGCAATCCTCTGCATTCTCGTCTGGCCTATTGGTGCTATAAGCTTTTGCCGATTTCTGTAGAGCAGCTGAACCGAATGATTCGCAAGCTGATAGTGCGTAAAGAATCTTCTCAGTATGTCTGTCATATGACAGAGGCTGGTCCTGGAGTAAAAAGCTGTTTTCCTGCAGAGGACATCGCCTCATCAGTAGATATCGCGTTTGAAGGAAAGACTTATAAGACGATGGTGGGCTACAAAGACTATTTGGAGCGTACGTATGGAGACTATATGACGTTACCCCCAGTAGAGCAACGCGTCACGCATCATTTTGAGGCTTACTGGCTATAGCGGTTCAGCATTTTTGTTCCCCAATCATAAACCATGTCTATGCTAGGGGAGGGTACGCCTTTTTCATGTGCCAAGCGATGAATGATAGCTAGTCCATAGGGGAAGTCCTCTGTATAGTAGCGACTGCTAAAATCAGGAATCCATCCTCCCTCAATCTTTTTCATCGGTGCTTGTATGGTAGACAGTGCTTCTATACTCCGTAATTTTTGCGTCATGCCAGCAGCGTCTGTAGCTTCATAATGTTCAAGAAGTGTCTTTATATGTTTCGTACTTACATTCAGCGCTTTTAACAAGGCAAAAAATTCTTTATCCATTTCAATCTCCAACAATGAAGCCTCAAGAGACCATTCCCGATAAAAAAGAATGCGTCTGTCAAATGGTTTTCCATCCCAATCCTTCCACATCGTGTATAAGCGACCTGTGTGGAGTATAGGGTTGCTGTTACTAAGTGTAACCTCGTAGAAACTGTCAGCCAGTTCGGTCTCCTCACCAAAGAGTTTTTCAAATTGCTTTCTGAAAGCTTCTCTTTCATCCAAGTTCTCAACTGCAAGAATCAGTTTGTCGCGGTATCCAAGAAGATTCGCTTCTTTACCATATTCAACGACCCTGGAGATATATGGAACTCGCTGTAAAGCGAAGAGCTTGGTATATGAAGGTAAATGCTGATGTGCAAACAAAAAGAATCCTGTACAGCCAAAGACCGCACCGACTATGGTGTCCTTCTTTAAATAAGGCTTGATTTCTAATATTACCTTTTCTACTAGAAAAGCTGGTAAACATAAGAATACGATATCTGCTAACGGTATGACATCTTCTGCCTTATTTGAAATGACTTCCAGTTTTCCTATCAATGGCTTACCCTCTGGAATATTCACCACAAATTGATGATTCCATTGCTTTGGTCGATTCGTTAATATATCAACAGTGGTGTCTTTTCTGTTTGAAAGGACTCCTGCACAAGTATGGCCTAATCCGCCTCCACCGCAAATACAGATTCTCATTATTGTCGTTTTAAAGTGATATCAAAATAAGCTAACGCCTCTTTAAGTACTTTGAAGAAATTGTCAATATCATTCACGTCAATAATGCCTAAGGCACAGAGGCGGAATGTATTGGTTGTGGTGATCTTACCCGGATAAATGGTAAAGCCGCGAACATAACAGTAGTCGTGAACCTTTTCAAAGTCCCAGTTCGGATCATCAGGATACTTCACGGAAACCACAAGTCCCGACTCAATCCTAGGATCAATCACAGTCTCGAAGCCCAGTTCTTGAACGCCCTTGCGTATTGCTTCATATACCCTGCGATGCCGTGCCCATTTCATTTCCTCGCCTACCTCAAAGTATTCCTTCAAAGCCTGGATGGTAGCGTAAATCGTCTGCACAGGGGGCGTGAAATGCATCTCACCCGTCTTTTCGAAATACGCATACTGCAGGTAAAGATTACAGTAATAAGAACGGGTCGGATAGTTCTTAGATGCTTCAATAATGTCCCTACGACCAATAACGAAAGACAGACCCGACATAGCCATCAAGCCCTTCTGGGCGGATGCCATGCAAAAATCGACATTGTCTTTCACCATGTCAAAAGGAATCATACCGAGACTGGATGTAGTGTCGCTGACAAAGATTGCCCCATACTTGTGGGCAAGGGCACCAATCTCGCGGATGGGATTCAGAACACCTGTCCCTGTTTCGTGATGACAGCAATATACTACAGCCACATCGGGATTCTCTTTCAAGCTCTTTTCAACATCTGCCAGATTCGGCTGTTCAAATACGCTCGACTGAAGGTCAATGTGAGGAATGTGATACATTTGACACACCTCAACTGCGCGTGTGTTGTATGCACCATTGTTCACCACCAGAATCTTTTTGCCTTCAGGAACCAGTGAGTTGATGCAGATGTCAATATTAATTGTGCCAGAGCCACAGAAAAGCACGGCTGTAAATTCTGGTTCAGGCGCATGAGCAACCTTGCACAAATCACTGCGTAACCCCTTCATAAGCCCAGCAAATTCTTTCTCGCGAGGACAGATGTCTGGTACGACCTGGGCCATTTTTACAGTATCGGTGGTTGTTGCTGGGCCTGGGTTCAGCAATACGTTACGTTTGATTTTCATACTATATCTTTAAGATGAGGTAATACATTTTTTTCTGCAAAGTTTAGATCCTCAGGGTCGTCAATCTCATACCAATGGAGCCCTGTCTCATTCAATACAAAGACATCTGAGCCTTTTTGTGCCATAGAGAGTAGTTGGTATTCATAACCCAGTTTAGGCTTTTCATGAATTATCTTGGCATAGTCAGCACACATCTCTTTGTAGAACGTATTGGAAAGCTTATGGATACCCACCAATTCCCCTTTTGCCTCTAACTGAGTTTTGTCTGTAGAGCACATTGTCAACTGACGGTTGGCATCATACTCGACGTAGTACTGATCTTGAAACTTTGTGACAGGCGTTATTAACATGATCGTTGGGTGTTCGTTTTCCAACAGTGCCGTAATAGCTCTGTGTTCAAACACTAAGTCCGATTCCAAAAGCAGGAAGTCATCATTACCTACCACCTCGCGGCAGTTATACAAGGTGTACATACTGTTGGTTTCGGCATATCTTGGAGAAAACACGCATTCTATCTGTGGATATGTCTTAGCCAGCTCTTCAAACTTCTCTTTTAGATATCCTGTTCCAATGATGATACGGGTAATGCCACAATCGATGAGCGTTTTCACGCTACGCTCAATCATAGACACTCCACCGCACTCAACAAATCCCTTCGGTATCCGTTCTGTATAGTGGCCAAATCTGGTTCCAAGACCAGCGGCCATGATAACAGCAGTCTTATACATTGTTCTATTTCTTCAAAAAATTCATCAAGGCCTCTTTATTCTGAATCGGCGTGGTGGTTGGACGGCCGAGATCCTTGCGGTTGCCTTTCTTCACCTTTATTTCCAGGAGTACGGGGCCCTCTTGGGCCTTCAGCATCTTAAGAAGATTCGTAAGATGCTCTTTGGTCTCAGTGCTAAAGGCATTTTTATATCCGACAGCCTTAGCAACAGCAGGCAAGTCAATTTTAAAACCGACAGTAGGCTGACCGCCAACACTGTCGTGAGCACCGTTATTAAACACTATGTGAACGTAATTTTTTGGCTCCTTGCTGGCTATGATGGCCATGCTGCCCATGTGCATAATAGCAGCGCCGTCGCCGTCAAAACACCATATGCGACGTCCAGGTTGTGCCATGGCAATACCTAGTGCAATCTGAGAAGCGTGCCCCATCGAGCCGACGGTCAGAAAATCGCGCTCATGTCCCTGTCCCATTGAAGTACGGTATTCAAACAGCTCACGGCTAATCATACCCGTAGTACTGATAATGCAATCATTTTCGTCAAGGGCGGCAGCAACAGTCCGGATGGCCTCTTCACGACTCATCGTCAAGTCGTTTTTCTCAACATTTTGGAGTTTGTACTCCTCGAATGTGTCCTTCTCAATGACCAGCGCATACACCTCTTTATTCTTTAAAGCTGTAACCGCCTTTGCAATCTGCTTTTCTGCCTTGTCCTCGTCTTTGCTCAGTACGTCAAAGTTAACTCCCATCGTGTTGAGCAATCCCATCGTCACCTTACCTTGTTTTATATGCTGGGGCTCATCGTGAACACCCGGACGGCCTCGCCAACCAATCAGAAGTAGTACAGGGATGTTGTATACCTCTTGGTCTGTGAGAGAAGCCAGAGGGTTAATGATGTTGCCTTCACCGCTATTTTGCATATATACGCAGGCTGGTCGTCCTGTTGCAAGATAATGGCCAGCAGCCAGTCCTACGGCAGCACCTTCATTGGCAGCAATGATGTTATGGTGAGCATCAAAGTGGTCTGTGATATAGGCACAGATGTTCTTCAGCAAACTGTCAGGTACTCCTGTATAGCAGTCAATACCGCTCTCTCTAAGTTTCTCTATGAAGAATTCAGACCTGATCATTGTTTTAATTCTTTTTTGTTCCGGGAATGAGGTTCAGGATCTGTTTAATAGGCATGCAATATTGCTCAGAAGCCTCAAGGCTTCGGCTGTTGGCAAGAATGCTTTCAGCACATTTTACCATTGCAGGATAAGCACTGCGGAGCATATGATTGGCATAGATCACTATGTTGATGCCCCACTCCGCAAGCTCTTCTTCCGTGAACTGGTTATAAGTAGTAGGTACAGCGACAATAGGAGTGTGGGAATCTTTCTCACGGAAACGCCGGCAGAACTCTTGAATGTCCATGCCGTCTTTGTTCTTACTGTGAATCATCACACCGTCTGCACCTGCAGCCACGTATGCATGGCAGCGTTCAAGAGCATCGTCTACCGGCTTGCCAGCAATAAGACTCTCGCATCGGGAAATGATCATGAAGTCATGTGTAATCTGAGCATCCTTGCCAGCCTTAATCTTATTGCAGAAGCCCTCAATCGTATCCTGGGTTTGAATGGCATCTGTTCCGAATAGAGAGTTCTGTTTCAGGCCAATCTTGTCCTCAATGATAACCGCGGAGATACCTAGACGCTCTAGTGTGCGAACTGTGAACACAAAGTGCTCTACCTTACCGCCTGTATCACCGTCAAAGATTACGGGCTTGGTGGTTACTTCGAGTGTGTCGTTAAGGTCGTGCAGGCGTGTCGTCAGGTCAACGGCCTCAATGTCTGGTTTCCCTTTACTAGTACTGTCAGTTAAAGAACTCGCCCACATACCGTCAAATTCGCGATGCTGGTTGTTTATCTCTACGCTGGTATGTTCGGCAATCAGGCCAGTTAGACCATTGTGGGACTCGATAATTCGGACGACAGGCTTTGCTGAGATGAGCCTTCTCAATGAAGCCAAACGTGCCTGAGGTGTTACGCCCAAAGAATCTATTGTCTGTTTCAGACCAGAAGCAGAAATACCTTTGGTGTAGGGAATCTCTATGACTTGCCCACCAATTGTCTCCATCACTTTATATACCTCATCGCGCAGGAATTTAGACGGTCCTTCTTTCCAGTCGTCGCCGTGGATGATATAGTCAGGCTTGTATTTTAATAAATTCGGGATATAACTCCAATCATCTTGTGGAACAATAGATGATACTCCTTTGATGTTCTCTATAACAGTTTTACGCTGTTCATAGGTAAGATAAGGCAAACGCTTATGAGTCGCAATTGCCTTATCTGTAAACAGCCCAATCATCACATCGCCAAGTTTGGCTCCTTCGTTTATAATGTTGATTAGGCCTGGATGCATGATGTCACCAATCATGCCCAAATAAACAGTTCTTGCCATTTAAAGATAATGTGTATAGTCCTATTATTTTTATCCCACCTGACTTCCTGGTTTCACGTCTTTCGTCGTTGTTACCACGCTGAGGCTCTCGTCGAAATCAACGGCAGAGAGTATCATACCCTGACTCTCGATGCCCATCATGTTGCGTGATGCGAAGTTGGCCACGAAGAGGAGGCGCTTGCCAATCA
>JAEEGJ010007912.1_pt1 | contig 29829 bp, 26 predicted proteins | sample 8958761 | NCBI WGS metagenome assembly JAEEGJ01 (sample SAMN16246546, study PRJNA631951) | gut metagenome | biome: gut microbiome; feature: rumen; material: RS-attached | host: Bos | place: Iran: Karaj | collected 2018-10
AAGATGTCAAGGTCGGCGACACCATGATGGAAGTAAAGAACTGGACGGTATATCATCCTGAGTTCACTGAACGTAAAGTTGTCGATGATGTTTCGATCAACGTTAAGAAGGGCGAGGTCGTAGGAATCTACGGACTCATGGGTGCAGGCCGTACGGAGCTCGCGATGAGCATCTTCGGAAGATCCTATGGTATCGGCATTACCGGTGAGCTTATTCTCAACGGCACGCCGGTTCACCTCACGAGCCCTAAGAATGCCATCGAACACAAGCTCGCATATGTTACAGAGGACAGAAAAGGCAACGGCCTTGTTCTCACAAACTCGATCAAGATCAACACAACCCTTGCAAATCTCGATGCACTGAGCAAGAACAAAGTCATCGACCAGGATAAGGAATATGAGGTTGCCGTAGAGTACGTTAAGAAGCTCAGAACGAAGACACCTTCCGTTGAGCAGAATGTCGGAAATCTTTCAGGCGGTAACCAGCAGAAAGTACTTCTTGCAAAGTGGATGTTCGCAGATCCTGATGTTCTCATCCTCGACGAACCCACAAGAGGTATCGACGTAGGTGCTAAATACGAGATCTACTGCATTATCAACGATCTTGCTGCAGCCGGAAAATCAGTCATCCTGATCTCTTCCGAGCTTCCCGAAGTCTTAGGCATGAGTGACCGTATCTACATCATGAACGCATCGAAGATCGTCGGCGAAATGCCTGCATCTGAAGCAACACAAGAAAACATCATGGCTTGCATCGTCAAGTCAGGAAGAGGAGAGTGACATGGGATCAACCGGTAAATTATCTGGTGTCCTTAAGAAGTACACCATGTTGTTGGCTCTTGTTGCGGTCGTGATTTTCTTCTACCTCGCAACAGACGGAAAGACACTTAACCCGCAAAACATCAACAATCTTATAGCACAGTACGCGTACGTTTTCGTTCTTGCAACAGGTATGCTCCTTTGCATCCTGACCGGCGGTAACATCGACCTCGCAGTCGGATCCATTGTCTGCTTCGCAGGCGGTGTTGGCGCAGTCATGATGGACAAGCATCTTCCTTGGCCTGTAGCTACGATCGTAATGATCGTCATCGGTATCCTCGTCGGTATGTGGCAGGGATTCTGGATCGCTTATGTAAAGGTTCCTCCTTTTATCGCAACGCTCGCAGGCATGCTCGCATTCAGAGGACTTTCCAACGTAGTCATGGGAGGCTATCAGTACACAGTTACCGATAAGGCTTTCCTTAATATCTTCGGCGGCGGTGCTGACTGCTACATCCCTGATTTGTTAAGAAATGAAAGCCTTGTTGCTTCCATTGGCAACGCTCTTAACGGCATGGGGATCCAGTTCCATGATGTTGAAGGAAACGTCATTCCCCTTACTGAATATCCTTTCAACTGGACCTGCCTCATCGTCGGCATCCTTGCAGCTGTCGCTTTCGTAGTCTGGACGATCGTAAACCGCGGACTTCTCAGGAAGAACGGCTACACTCTCGATCCTATCATTGCTGTTCTTGCAAAGACTGTTCTCATTTGCGGTGTCACGATCTGGATCGCATTTAAGCTTGCAAACTACAAGGGCATTCCCACGGCTCTTATCTGGGTCATCTTAGTCCTCGGCGTGTTTGCTTATATCACCAAAAAGACGACTCTCGGACGTAACCTCTATGCTGTCGGCGGCAACGAGAAGGCAACAAGACTTTCAGGTATCAACACCAACAGAGTCATGTTCCTTGCTTATACGCTGATGGGATTTCTTGCAGGTTTCACCGGAGTACTCAACATCGCGAGATTCGTAGGTGCACAGCCTACATACGGTGAAGGCTATGAGATGGATGCTATCGCTGCATGCTTCATCGGCGGCGCTTCCGCATACGGAGGAACGGGTACGATAGGCGGTGTCATCATCGGCGCTACGCTGATGGGCGTTATCAACCAGGGCATGGTCATCATGGGTACATCCACGAACATTCAGGTAGTAGTAAAAGGAATCGTACTCCTTGGTGCTGTCTTCTTCGATGTCGCTTCGAAGATGATAAAGAAGGGAGGAGCAAAAGCATGAAAACCACAGATCTGAGATCAGTTCTCAAGAAGAATATGATGACGGTCGTGCTGGTCGTTGTTTACATCTTCTTTATCGCCACGACGAACGGCAGGATCTTCTCACCTGAAAACTTTAACAACCTTATTGCGCAGAATGCTTACGTATTCATTCTCGGCGTCGGTATGCTGATGTGCATGCTGACGGGCGGTAACATCGACCTGTCCTGCGGTTCATTCGTCTGTGTTCTTGGCGCAGTTGCAGGACTCTTATCCGTAGAGAATCAGATCAACAAATCGTTGGTCCTTAACACCCCGCTGACGCTTATTATCGTTTTCGGCATCGGCATCATCTATGGCGTGGTTCTCGGCGGTATGATCGCATTCCTCAAAATACCTCCGTGGATTGCGACCCTCGCCGGATACCTCGCCTTCAGAGGCCTCGGTACCGAACTCCTTACAAAAGCATCATCAACCAGCGCAATTACGAACTTCCCTCCGTCGCTCCTTGCGATCTTCTCCGGAACGATCTTTAAGACAGAAAGCGGCGTTGCAAACATCCCCTGCATAGTATTCGGTACTATTGCTGCAGTCGGCGTTGTGATAATGAATATTGTCACCAGAAAAAATAAGATTGCAAAGGGTTATGAGGCAGATCCCAAGTGGCTCCTCCTCTCCAAGAGTGTCATCGAAGCATCTGTAATTATGCTCGTAATGATAATGCTTGCTTTTGACGGCGGTATTCCTGTAGCGCTCATCTGGGTTGCAGTCATCATGGTCATCTACGGATTCGTCTGCGGAAAGACTACGATCGGAAGACACTTCATGACAGTTGGCGGCAACGCAGAGACGGCAAGACTTTCCGGTATCAACAACAAGCTCGTCATGTTCGGTGCATACCTCAATATGGCAGTCCTTACAGTAATCGCATCACTGCTCGTTACTTCAAGATTCCAGGCTGCAAACTCCAGCTCAGGTACAAACTTTGAGATGGACGCGATCTCAGCCTGCATCGTCGGCGGCGTTTCCGCATACGGCGGAGCCGGAACGGTAATGGGAATGGTTATCGGTGCTACCCTGATCGGTGTTATCAACCTCGGCATGTCGCTCATGGGCATCGACCAGAACTGGCAGAAAGTCGTTAAGGGCGTTGTTCTTCTCGCCGCAGTAGTTTTCGACATCCTGTCAAAGAAAGGAAACAAGAAACAGTAATTATTTGCCTGCTCAGTAAAATAATTATTGCTATTGGCCGCCGCGGTAATCCGCGGCGGTTTTTTGTCCTGTTGTTCCAAAGAAAAAGAAGTATAAAATATCCGTATGCTTAACAGAGTTTTTGACAGAATTAATCTAAGGATCAGCATGCTAGCCTCAGTTCTTCTTGCGGCATGTATGCTGTTAACTTCCTGCTCTGGAATATCCGAAGCGAAGGCGAAGGTTCAGAGCAAACTGGATTATTCAAAAAAGAGTCTTTGGGTATACATGAATGATGACGGCAGCAGTACTAAAAAAGCTGACTGCTTTGTCATCAATCCGACAGTCTATGTTGCTAACGGCAGGGACAACAACATGAACGTCAACGATCCTTCGATGAAGAGGGGCTTTATGAGTGCGGTCAATGAACAAAAGGGCCTTTATTCTGATTACTGTGCAATCTATTCCCCGTACTACAGGCAGGCCTCGATCGAAGTCTACAGCATGTCTGAATCTGAATCAGAGAAGTATTTTGACATAGCGTATTCTGACATTGAGAATGCATTCCTCTATTACATGAAGAACTGCAATCACGGAAGGCCGCTTGTCCTTGCCGGCTTTTCGCAGGGAGCGGACATGTGCATCAGGCTGTTAAAGGACCACGGCGATGATCCCGCGGTTAAGAAAGCTCTTGTGGCCTGTTATGCGATCGGATGGCGTCTGACAGAAGATGACGTTTCGAAGTATCCGCATCTTAAGCCTGCGAAAGGCGAGAACGATACTGGTGTCATAATCTGCTACGACTGCGAGGCTGAATACGTGAAAAAGTCGCTGGTCGTTCCGGAAGGCGTAAAGACCTTTTCGATCAATCCTCTCAACTGGAAGACCGATTCTACGCCTGCTGACAAGAGTCTTAACAAGGGTTCTGTGATGCCCGACGGTAGTATCAGGGAAAACCTGACCGGCTGCTACATCGATCCTGAAAGGGGAACTTTGAAGGTTTCGGATGTTTCTTCAGACGATTATAAAGCCGGTCCTTCATGTTTTGAAAACGGTGAATACCATATCTATGACTTCATGTTCTTCTTTCAGAATCTTAAAGAGAACGTGGCTGTAAGAATAAAAGCAAAGTAAGCGGAGGCACATATATGTTTGAAAGTGAAGGCAGATGGTTTCGCGGAAACCTTCATATGCATACCACGGTTTCGGACGGAAAGCTCGATCCTGTAAGCGCGCGTGAGGAATACCGCAAGGCAGGATATGACTTTATCGCGGTCACAGACCACTGGCAAATGAGTGAGAACGTTCCTTCAAAGGACGGCAGCATGCTTGAGATCTCGGGTGTTGAGTACGATACGGGCGACATGGTCCATACAAAAGTATTCCATATACTCGGTATCGGAATGAACAGACCTGCTTTTGATACGGTGGATCACAACATACCGCCTCAGAAGATAATCGACAGCATCAGGGAGGCTGGCGGCATTGCGATCCTTGCACATCCGACATGGTCGATAATGAATCCGGATGACATTTCCAAGTGCAAGGGGATTGCCGGCGCAGAGATATACAACACTGTATCAAATGTGGATTATTTCAACGGACGCCGTTCAGATGCTTCACATTATTTCGATATTTGGGCTGACAACGGATGCCTTGTCAGGCCCTTTGCTTCTGATGACTGCCACATGTACGAAGGCGAGCAGACTCAGAACTTCATAATGGTCAAAGCTAAGGAACTCACGCGTGAAGCGATCCTTTCAGCCATTGAGAAAGGTGATTTCTATGCGAGCCAGGGACCTGAGTTTGTTGCAATAAGGCGTTCGGGAGATACGATCGCAGTAGAGTGCAGGGGAGCAGAGAAGATACTGTTCCTCTCAAACTGCGTTTGGGATTCACAGAGAGTTCAGGACGGAAAGAACGGGTTTGCCAGGTACACATTCACCGGCGTGGACAAATATGTCAGGGTGGAGCTTATCTCCAAAGACGGAAAGATGGCCTGGAGCGCTCCGATAGCGAAATAAAGGTTCACAATTATGATGAATGGAAAAGGGGTCCCAAAGCGGGACCCCTTTTCAGATGGATTTATAGGTTAGTCTGGAGATTATCAGAGTGCTGCGTCGATCTGGCTTACGACAACAGAGATAGAGCTGTTGTGCTTTGTAGCAGAAGAAGCTGCTGCGCGTGCTCTTTCAAGATATGTTCCGATGCCAAGAACGAGTACTGAAGCAAGGATAACTATGATTGCGATTACGAGAATCATTTCTACCAGTGTGAAACCTTTACGTGACTTACTGACCTTTTTCATAACACTACCTCCTGATGTAGATTATTAACTCTTACGAAATAGTTATAACATAATTAGTTCACAAAGTCTTCACATTTTAAGAGAAAAAATCAATTTTAACAAATTGCACAAACAGATTGTGCATAATCGACTAAAATGCATAAAAACGGGGCTGATAACAGCGTTATCAGCCCTACACAAAGGAAAGTTTTTGAATGGGATTACGATTTGAGACATAAAAATCTGGTCTAAATCGTTTACAAATTGTTAACTGTTGCTTTAGCATCACGCCCTTTCTGTCTTGGATGTCTTAAATATACCGTTCATGATCCTGCCGAATTTGTGAATCTGACGGCAAAAATGCGTGAAAAGAAGGGCAGATAGGCTTTTTCTTACTTTAAATAAACTGTTTGTATATACATTTCATTGTGATACTCTTTTATGTATTGACTTAAGGGGGTGCTTTGATGAAAAAGGTAATCATCATCGGAGGCGGTATCTCCGGTCTTACGGCAGGCATAGTTCTGCAGAAGTCCGGATTTGAGACGCACATTTACGAAAAGAATCCCATCGGTGGCGGTGAGCTCACAGGATGGAACCGTGAGGGTTTCTACATCGACAACTGCATCGACTGGCTGACAAACAGCAAGGCGGATGACAGCGAGATGTATCAGCTTTGGAAAGACATCGGAATGTTGGGTGACGATGTCAAGATGTGCTCCAAGGATAAGTTTTTCTCATATACGGCTGACGGAAAGACAGTAACTTTCTGGCGTGATCTTGAAAGGACAAAGAAGGAGATGCTCGAGATATCTCCTGAAGATGCTGAAAATATCGAAAAGTTTGTTAACACGGTAAAGATCGGTGAAGTTTTCACGGTTCCCGCAAACAAGCCGATGGATAAATTCGGACCTAAGGAACTCAAGAAGTTCTGGCCTTTCCTCAAAGGCATGGGCGCTATCCGCAAAGCTTATGACGGCATGAGCCTTCAGGATCTTGCGGATTCATTCAAGAGCCCTGTATTAGGCAAGGCATTCACGATGATGCATCCTGCGAACACCCAGGCTTTCTCGTTCATAGTTTCATATGCAACCATTACATCAGGAAGCGGAGACATCCCTGTAGGCGGATCGCTTCCCGCTGCAATGAGGATCTGCGACAGATATAAGGAGCTCGGCGGCAACCTTCATCTTGCATGCCCGGTTAAGAAAGTCGTTATCGCAGGCAATCAGGCTTCAGGCGTTCTTCTTGAAGACGGAACCGAGGTAAATGCTGATTACGTGATCGGTGCAACTGACGCCAATCACATGTTTACAAAGCTCATTCCCGCTGAATACATGCCGAAGAAGATGAAGGCTGTTTTCGACGACAAAGAGCACTATTCGACATTCTCTAAATTCCATGCGTTCTACATCATAGACGGCAAGGTCGGAATGCCTGCGGACACCAGTTTCTGGAAGTGCGACGGCCCCATGATCGGCCGCACCAAGATGAACGCCATAGGAACTCTTTGCTATGACTACGATCCGACGATCACGCCTGAAGGAAAGACACTTGTTCAGGTAAAAGCCATTCAGTATCTCGAAGACTGCAAAGAGTGGATCGAGCTTGCCTCTAAGGACAAAGCGGCTTATGAGGCAAGACGTAAGGATTACGCTGACAAACTCATGGCTGAGATCGTCAAGCGCTATCCTGAGGCTGAAGGCAAGATCCGTTGCATCGACACATGGACACCTGCAACATACGCATCACGCTGCAACTCATTTAACGGTGCTTACATGTCGTTTGTCGCAGATAAGAATTCCAAGACCGTTACCACTCCGGGCGTTATCAAGCAGCTCAAGAACGTATTCATCGCAGGACAGTGGAACATGGGCTCAGGCGGACTTCCGCCGGCAGCCGTACAGGGCAAGTTTGCCGCATGGCGCATCTGCAAAAAAGAGGGCGTTGTCTGCAAGTAAATCATGGAAACAGTATTTGAAACAGAAAGAATACTTTTCGTAAAGCCGACTCTGGATCTTGTTCCGGATTATCTTGTGATGATCAACGACATCGAAGGCGTTGCGCGCTTTATAGCCGACAGGCGTGAGCCTTACACCGTCGAGGAAGAGACTTCTTACATGAAAGAGAAGATCGAGAGCGGCGCGACGATGTATTCCATGATAGAAAAGGCAACGGGAAAGTTCATCGGCAATACCGAGTTCTTCAACCGCGTCTACAAGGAGGCGGAATGGGGGATCGTCATGACAAGGTCAATGCAGGACAAGGGCTTCGGCCAGGAAGCCCTCCGCCGCATGATCGATTACGGCTTTGACGATCTTGGCCTGGAACGCATATATCTGGCTGTTTACACAGATAATCCCCGTGCCGCCCATGTCTACGAAAAGTGCGGTTTCAAAGAGTATGACCGCACTGAAAAAGATATCTTCATGGAGATTTTCAAGGATAAAAGATAATCGACAGAAGTGGTATCATCTGTTGAATAAGCAACAGCGGCATTGCGGTTTGTTTATTGTTTGACATTTTACGTAATGCTTTAATTAGGCTATGAATCATCCTTTGCAAAGGAGTACGCATGAAAGCACTTGTGATCAACTGCAGTCCGGTCAGGGCCGGAGCTACCGCCGAAATCGTGAATATCATCTGCTCAGAGCTCAGCACAAGATATGAAACGAAAAGCATCTGCATCGACGATTACAGTTTCGCTTTCTGCAAAGGCTGCCGGTCATGCCACAAGACCGCAAGTTGCGTGATGCCTGACGCTCCTGTTATCAGAGAGATCATGAACGAGTTTGACCTTGCTGATATCATCGTCGCGGTCGCGCCATCTTACTGGGCGGACATCCCAGGGCAGTTCAAAGCATTCATAGACCGAGTTACCCCCTGGTGCAATACCCACGAGCCTCACGCTCGCCTCGAGCCCGGGAAGAAAGGCTATGCCGTAGCTTTGAGAACAGGCCCGAACATGCCCGAATGTGAAAGACTCATCGGCAGTATCGAACACTTCTACGGTCATTTGGAGATCGAACGTTCCGGCCATCTGGGGCTGACATCCGTTGAATACAAGCAGGATGTCGAGCCCAGAAAAGCCGAGATCGTACAATTTTGCGAAGGCATCTGATCACATATTCACTTCACGGTCAGAGACAGCCTCTGAAAACGTTCTGTCGTGCTCCACGAAAAGCATTGTAACATTGTTACACTTGACCAGACGCTCTATTTCCTGCCTCAGATAAACGTCAATATAGTTGAGTGGTTCGTCCCACAGATACAGATCTGCATGCTCGCATAAACTGAGGGCGATCATGACGAATTTCTTATGTCCGAGCGACAGGGCAGAGACATCCCTGTAGAGCATTTCTTTTGTGAATCCCATCTTGATCAGTATGGTCGAAAAGATCGTCTTGTCGGCTCCGCGCTCATCTGCGATGTCATAAAGCGTGCCGTTGAGAGATGAAGTGTCCTGGCCGACATAAGAGATCTTAAGACCGGGCGCGATATAGATGTCGCCTTCGGCAGTGATGCCCTCATCGTCCCCAAGACCGGCCAGATACTTTATAAGCGTGCTCTTGCCGCATCCGTTCTTTCCCTGAAGCGATATCTTGTTTCCGCGTTCTACAGTAAGGTCAAAGCCTGAAACGATGGTCTCGCCGTAACGTTTAAGCGTGATGCCTTTGAGAATCACGGGAGTCTTGTTGTGGTGCTCTGTCCCTGAAAGCTTAAGAGTTTCAGTCCGCTCCATATCCTTGAGCAGGCTTTGCTTTTCCTCAAGTTTACGTTCGTTGCGCCTTTCCAGGTTCTTGGCAGCAGACATGAGCTTTCTTGCCTTTTCGGCTTCGTAAGCTCTTCTGAAATGATCTTCTGCGACCTTTGAAGGAGCTTTGCTGCGGTTCTTATAGCCTTCGGCCTTGGAAGACCACTGCGCGTTCTTTTTCATTGCTGCATCGATCGAACTCATTTCCTTTTTGAGCTGATCGTTCCTGGCGCGCTCATTTTCCATGCGCTGCTCGTTGTTTTCCCACCATACGGAATAAGAGGCTCCGACTAATTCGAGACCTGTTTTCGTAATTACGAGAGTATGGTCCGTGCAGCGGTCAAGAAAGGCACGGTCATGCGATATCAGTATGAAGCCTTCCTTGGATGCAAGGTAGTCGGCGACGGCTTCACGGCCCTGTCTGTCCAGATGGTTTGTGGGCTCGTCGATGAGAGGGTAGATGCCGTCGGAGGCAAAGAGATTTGCGAGCATCAGTTTGGTGCGTTCTCCGCCTGACAAAGTATCCATAGGACGCCACATGATGTCCGGATCAGCGCCCATGAGATTGAGTTCTTTTCTTACTCTCCAGTCTTCGTTTTCGGGAAGTTTGTCCATCGGAAAGATGACCGTTTCAGGTACTCCCGTGATGGTTCCTCCGTAAGGCAGTTCGTTTCTTAAGAGCTTGAAGAACGTGGTCTTGCCCCTGCCGTTCCTTCCGGCGAGTGCAAGCTTCCACGTTGTGTCGAGCGTGATCGTGACATCTTCAAACAGGGCCTTTTCAGAACCGTCGTATCCGAATGTTAAGTTGTTGATGTTAATTACTGGCATGTTATTTCCTTTCGAAAATGCTCTGCCGGATAAATCAAAAGCCGCGACAACAGTAGCGGCCGCGGCTTATAAAAATGCAATATAAATGAACACACAAAAAGACTTATCCGCGAGGCAGTTTATAAACTTCAGCAGATGGTCTTTCTCATTGGTGTTCCTCCGTTTGTAAGATTTCTGCCGTGATGATACAGCAGTAATTTCAGTGCGTCAAGAGAAGTTTGAAAAATGATTGTCATCCTTTTCACGCACTTTTCACTCAGCCTTGACCCATCATTCACGCATATTGCCTGGGGCCCTAATGCTATACTTCGGATGGCTTAAGGGAAGCACTGACCATGTCAGTAAAGAGCTGGAGAAGGTCAGCGCTTCCCGGAGTGCCGGTAAAGGTGAAAACACTTATGACGCATATTCATTTAACGATACCAATAAAGAAATAAACGGGTCCCGCGATGCGGGATGATATTCATTTCCTGACCTTTCTTCTGATATAATTATCTTTAGGAGCGCATAGCACGCGCTGTTTACAGGGGATAAGGAGTAAGGGAAATGGCTAATTACAGAGATCCTTCGGAACAGGAGCGCATTGAGAAAATGAGAGTTGCCATGGGCAATGCTCCTGTTGCAAATTCCGCATCTGCACCTTCGCAGGACAAAGTAACTTTTCAGCACATAACACACGCGCAGATCGCAAATGAGACCTCGCAGGACAGCAAGTGTCCTTCGTGCGGCGGTACCATGTCTTTTGATCCCGCCACGGGTGGACTGGTATGCAATTTCTGCGGAAATCACGTTGCCATAAATGCAGCGGCTGCAGAACCCGGAACCGGTTATTCGATCGAAGATCTGCAGTATAACGGCGGCCGCCGCATTCAGTATGGTGTCAAGCAGATAGTATGCGGTACCTGCGGCGGTTCATTCATATCAGAGACAAGCTCCATATCAGGACTTTGCCCGTACTGCGGATCGAATTCCATTACGGAATCCAGAGAGATCGCCGGAGTTCTTGAGCCTACAGGAATCGTGCCGTTCAAGATAAGCAAGGATGAGGCTCAGGGCATTTTCAAGCAGTGGATCTCCGCAAGAAGAATGGCCCCCATGGATATCGCAAAGAATGCGCAGATAACTGACCTTGTCGGAGTATATGTACCTTACTGGGTCTTTGACTGTGACACATTTACACCGTACAACGGAAAGTTCGGTAAGACATACGGCAGCGGTGACGACCAGTATACCAAGTATCACAAGTCATCAGGTGTCTGCCAGATGCCTGTTAAGAATCTGACTCTGCTGGCTTCAGGACGACTTGAAAAAGACTCGTTCTGGAAGTCTGTTTCCCAGTTCGATTTCAGCACCATGAAGAGGTATGATTCAAACCTTCTTTCAGGTTTCTGGTCAGAGAGTTATACCATTGACGGTGTATCGGCATGGCAGACTGCGATGAATAAAATCTATGAGATGATCAGAAGAAGGATCAAGAGCATCGAAGATGCTGATGTCATCGCCAGGATCGATATGCAGCCTCAGGCCGGAAACATCCGCGCAAAGTATGTTTTGGCGCCTATCTGGATCACGTCGTTCGACTATAACGGAACCATCTACCGTGTACTTGTAAACGGCCAGACGGGAAACGTTGCAGGCACATGGCCGAAGTCGCTCAAGAAATTCTTCATGACGATCGGAATTATTTTGGGTGCGATATTCGGAACGCAGTTCCTGATCGCATTGCTGAGGACGTTTGCTGCCTGGATTATGTCACTCGGGAAATAGTCATTTGCTGTACTCGCTACAGTCCTCCGCGCTACGCTTGTGCGGAAGTCCGCTCGCACAACAAATGCACTATTAGAATCATTTTGAAAATGTTTTTTTCCATTCGTTCCTGTGGATAACTGATACGTGAGTGATTCCGTTTGCTTCGTCGGGATACTCTTTTTCAAAGTGCATTCCGATCGATTCTGCTGTCCTGTAAGAAGGCACGTTTGTGTACTTGCAGTACGAATAAAGGGCAGGGTATGAGGTGTTTCTGAAAGCCCAATTCATGGTGCCTTTCGCGGCTTCTTTTGCGTAACCTTTTCGCTGGCAGTTTGCTCTTATGTGATATCCGATCTCGGGAAGCATTTCGCCTTCAATGTTCTGCAGCGTGAGACCGCAGTCGCCGATCATCTCACCGGTTTCTTTGAGGCAGACGGCCCACAGTCCAAAACCGTTGTCTTTGTAGCGGTTCATGTTGCGTTCTATCCAGCTTCTGACGCGTTCTTCGTCAAAAGAATAAGGGTAGTGCTGCATAATGGAAGGATCGGCGAGGACCTGATACAGGGCATCAAAGTCTCCAATGTCCATTTCGCGAAGATAAAGTCTTTCTGTCTCAAGTATTACGTTCATTTTGTTACCGCCTTGGGACTAAATTGTATCGTAAAAATTTTAAGTATGCACTTGGTTTTATTAAGTCAGACATTGGCGTTTTATCCCCTGTAAGCTCCTCCGTTTTGTGCAAAAGTGAGGAGGAAAGAGGGGATAGAAGCCCGAACCAATGTATATCCCCTGTAAGCTCCTCCGTTTTAATCAAAAGAGAGGAGGGAACGGGGGATGAATGACTTTCAAGCAAAAAAAGATGCCTCATTTTGAATGAGGCATCCATAATTTAATGCAGCTAAATCATATATCAGAGGATCGAGAAGTCGAACGTATCTGCGAGAGCTTCGAGTTCTGCTTTGCTTACGAAACTGCCTGTGGAAGAATTCGCGCGGGCTTTTTCTCCATCATCATAATTGTAAGGGTCGTCGCCTTCGGGAATCTCGGAGCCATCGGCTGAAGTGACGTTTGCTGAAGCGTTCTTGCCGTTTGTTACGACGTTGACAGTAACAAAGCTTCCCTTAAGGTCTGCGATGATGATCGCCTTGTCAGGTCCTGTTGCAAGGAGTACGGTCACTCCGCTCTTGGTCTTGTATTCCCACTGTTCGTACTGTTCCGCATCATTGATGTTTAAACCGACGGTATCCAGAGTGCCTTTGATGGTGCGGCGGATCTGATAATCCATGCCGTTGTAAATGCAGTCGCACTGGAACGTTCCGTCATCGAAATAGTATCCGGCATAATCCGTGGCTTTGCTGAAATTACCAAACTTTTTGTACATCTCGGCCATTGAGCCTGCAGGATGGATTCCGCCGCTGTGGAGCTTAAGTCCGTATTCCTTGGCAATCTCATCCATCTTGTCAGCCATCTCCTGAGAATAGATAAGATAACCGTTCTGATTGTACTTTTCATCCCACTTTGTTGCGGAATTTCCGACCTTTTCCAGTATCTTGCCGTCCTTGTCATAGTTTCTCTCAAATTCACTCCACGCCTTCATTGCCTTGTATTCAGGAGTGTTTGAATATCCCTGAAGAGAAATGAAGTCGGCTCTGTAGGTCTCTTTGGCACCGGAAGAGCCGGTTCCTTCGATTTGTTCTGTCTGACTGCTGTTTATGACGAGATCTTTTATCTGCCAATTGTAGTATGCATATGCTCCTGCACCCAAGGCACATATTGTTGCTGCTGCGATTGCGACTGTTATCAGTTTCTTTTTCATGTCAACGATCCTTTCCGGGGATTCGCTGCACTTTGACGGATCAAACTGATATGCTTCAGCGATCAACTCTTCATCTATGTTTTCAATAACTTTGGAAAGCTGTTCACGTTTCATTAGAGCAGGTCCTCCTCTTTCAAATAACGGTATAGTCTGTCTCGGGTCCGAAAAAGGCGTACAGAGATCCGGTGTGCGTTGCCATGCATCATTGCGGCGATATCAGCGACGGAGTCACCGTACCAGTACCTGCGCAGAAAACAGAAGCGATCTTCATAAGTGAGCGTGCGAAGGAATTCGCTGATGGCTGCTGAAAGCTCTTTTGCCTCGTATTCCGTTTCGACATTTACCGAAGAGGGAATGCATTCTTCGAGTTCGTCCATCATAAGGTCGTATTCGCTGTTGCGTTTCTGCGCGGTGTTGCTGTGGTGTCTGGATATGGCGAGATTGCGCGCTATCTTGCATACATAACTGATAAGGGGATCCGGATCCTGAGGAGGAATCGTATTCCATACTCCCAGATATGTATCGTTAGCGCATTCTTCCACATCCTGACTGCATCTAAGGATATTGGCTGCTGTTTTTCTCACGGCACCGCCGTACTTTTTCTCCAGTTCCACAATGGCCTGTTCTGAGCGCGCGTAGAACAGGGCTATGATCTGACTGTCATCCATCGTGTTACCTCCTTTCGTCCTCACCCTATAACTAGGGAACCGAAAACGAATATCTCACCTGCCGGATAAATTTTTATCATTTGATCTGGAAATTCACAAGTTAACGTGATTCTGATGCCAAGTTTCCGTATATATTTGACAGAAATAGGGTGCTATAATTATTCCTATGCTTTATTTTTCAGGTTTGAGGCACTATAATTGCCTCCTGATTAGATATCTGAATTACGGAGGGTTCCGGACATGACAGCACAGGAATTTGCTCAGGCACTTAAAGACGAAAAGGAAGGAATGCTTTCTTCATACTTCGGCCGCGGAGAATCACCTGCAGGCACGTTGCTGAAGAACTTAGGCGCGCCTTCTGCTGACGAAAAGGTGCTCCGTGATTTCCTTGACGGCGTTCTTACTGATGCTTTCTATACAATGCTCCTCGGATTCGATGGCGAGACTGCTCTGGGCAGGAGCGGCCAGAACAAGTACAAGATCTCACTTGAGGACGGTTCTCCTGTTTCAGAAGCAAACGGCGAGCTTTCAAACAGTGCTTTCTCCGTTTTCTACGGCGAAGAATAAGGGATTTTACCTCAAAGTAGCCCCAAAACAGACTTGACGTCTGTGTTATATTATTTTCGGAATTTATATTCGGAGGATAATAAGGGTGAAGGTTACAAAACTGATATTATGGATCACAGCCCTGGTGCTCACAGTAGCGCTGGGGTTTTCTGTTATTTCCATCGCTGTAAAGAGTAAGGGCGGCGGATCAGGTCCGGTTACGACCAAGCAGGTCAAGAATACCCAGAAGTTTACTGACGGACTTCCGAAAGAAGGTCTTTTCAAGTATGAGATGAAGATCGAAAAGGAAGGCACGTACCGTGTCACTTTCAATCCGTCTCTCAAGTCAAAGACATTCGTTCTCGGAAGTGAAGTCTACGATTCTGACGGAAAGATGATCGGCGCTTCCATTCTTTACAGTGATGAGGAAGTTAAGAACGATTACAAGTTCCAAAAGGGAACAGTCTGCTTTGAATTCAGGTACATTACGACCGAGCAGGATTTCCAGGATTTCGTTGCCGATTTCGATGCTTCATTTGGCAGCAGCTCGATTAAGAGCGCTCTTAAGAAGGTTCAGTTCTCCAAGTTCAAGGAGAACGGTACTGTTTCCGTAAACGTCAAGACAAGCGTAAGCGCAGCCTCTGGCGCAAAGGTCACATATGTCGATGTTGGCGTCGTGACCGGCATCAGCATCCTGCTTATTGCAGTATTCATCGTTCTCAGTGTGCTCTATAAGCAGGTAAAGCCTGCAGAGCCTGAAGTATATGACGGAACGGCACCTGAAGTACCCGAGGTGCCTAAGAAACCCGCGGCTCCTGCTCAGGGCGCATACGGTTACACGGTTCCCGTCACGCAGTACGCGGTCCCCGCAGTTCAGTATGCAGCTCCGGCTCCCGGCACATGGACATGCAGCGCATGCGGTGAGAAGGAGAATACAGGCAGATTCTGCGGCAACTGCGGACAGCCTGCTACAGCTTACCATGCTCCTTCGTATCAGGCCCCAGTTTACCAGATGCGGACATATCAGATGCCTTCGTATCAGGCACCTGCTTATCCTGTGCCCGCACCTCAGTATCAGTATCCTGTTACATATCAGATGCCCGTTCAGACAATGCAGCCGGTCCAGTATGCTCAGCCGGTGCAGTATACCCAGCCCGTACAGTACGCACAGCCTGTTTTTGCACCTGTTCCGGTGCAGACGGTTCAGGGTTTCGCACCCGCGCCTGTTCAGCCTGTATTTGCTCCGGCTCCCGTACAGCAGCCTGTATATAATCAAGCTCCTAAGCCGGATTACAGGGCAAAACCCAAAAAGCCCGAAATACCCGGTGATCCGGAATTCATCGACGGTCTCAAGAACAGGGTTTCCTCGATCGGAGCAAAGTATGCCGCTTTCTGCGTCGTATTCATTCTGATCCAGTTCGCAGGCTCACTGTTCCTCGCGCTTACTGTTCCTGAAGTAGTAAAGGCTTACAAGACATCGATCTCTTTCGGACTTGTCGTTCTTGCGGTTGACCTCATCGGATTCCCGTTCATCTGGCTCTTGCTGAGGGGCATCCCCAAGACCAAGATAGAACAGCACAGCCTTAACTTCTCGCAGTGGTTTACGTTCCTCTGCATGAGCGAGGCTCTGATCATTGCAGGTTCCATGATCGGCAGCCCCATTCATACAGCTCTTACGCAGCCGTTTACCGGCAGTAACCTCAACAACGCTTCCAGCCTTATGGAGAATTCAAACGTTATCATAAGGACCCTGGTAGTAGGTATAGGCGCCCCTGTGTTTGAGGAGCTGATCTTCCGTAAGGTCCTTATCGACAGGACGATCAAGTACGGCGAATACGTGAGCATAGTGCTGTCAGGTATGATGTTCGGTCTGCTCCACGGCAACTTCTCGCAGTTCTTCTTCGCGGCGCTGATCGGTATGCTCTTTGCTTATATCTACATCCGTACCGGACGCATACGTTACACGATCTTCCTGCACATGGCGATCAACCTTTCGAGCGCACTTGTTTTGCAGACTCTGCTCCAGAAGATGCTGAACGGAAAAGACGACAGCGAACAGAAAGCTGTGGTAATGGCATGTGCCATCTTTGCGCTTGCATGGGCCGGCGGAGTTTTCGCTATCGGAATCATCGGTATCGTAAAGCTCATCAAGAACCTGAAAAGAAAGAAGCTTGCGCTTAACATGCAGAAGGGAGAACCCAGCCACAAGATCGTCAGGCGCCTCCTTCTCTCAGACAAGGCAATGTGGCTTTACATCGCAATGACGATAGTGTTATTCCTTGATTCCTATCTGCCGAACATCATTACGTTCTTCCTGAATAAGGCAGCATAAAGTTTAGCAGGGAAGCAGAAGACAATGATAAAGGCCCTCACACGAAGTGAGGGCCTTTTGCTGTCTGATCAGACCGGCTTATTTGATCTTTACTTTAATGACTACAGAAGTTGCTGTAGCTGCATAGACTGTTCTTCCGGCAGCACTTATACGAATCTTTACCTTATAGGTCTTCTTTTTCTTAAGACCTTTCTTAACTTTAAGCTTACCGGTATTCTTGTTGATCGATATCTTCTTGTTTCCTGATAATTTCGAGTAGGTTAGTTTGCCCTGGCCCTTGTCAACAAAGTTGATTATCTTAGAAACCGCGAAGCTCTTGGTCTTGCTGCGTTTTGCCGTGATACCCTTGCCTTTGACGGACAGCGAGTTGGGTTCAAGCAATCTGTAATCGCCATACCATTTTGCAACTATTGCTCCACTTTTATTTAGGGCATAGATCATAATGTCATAGTATCTGGATTTACCTATTTTGTCAGAATTGATCTGCTGGTAGATCAGAATGTTGATATTGACAGAATTACCTGCAGTGGTAGTAAGGGGGATCTCAGGGTAATCATCGATCACTACCTTGTATTTGGTGGCCCCCTTATACTTGGTCCACGACATTATTCCGTTATTTGCCTTGACATTAGCGATAGTACCGATGGTGACGGGCTTGGAACTTGAATTATAATAGTAATCTCCATACCACTCTGCTATCCTCAGTCCCTCGCTGTCATATGCATAGATATACATCCAATAGGGACTTGATTTTTCAAGCTTTCCTGCCGAAATAAATGAGTTGATCTTGGAATTGACGGCAAAAGTAGTCGTTTTTGTTTCGGTCATGCAGTCACTTACATAAACCTCATATCTTACTGCACCGCTATAAGCATTCCAGGACATTGTGCCGTTTGTATCAAACGTTACACCGGATAATGCTCCGCATTCGATAGGCGTAGCCTTTGAATTATAGGTAAATGAAAGCGTACATGTAGCAATCGGTTCATAATAAGAATTATCCGCTTCGATCTCGAGGGTGTACTTTCCGTCGGAACTCTTATACATTTCATAGTTCTTGATCATCCTGTCGATCTCTTTGAAGAGATTCATCGAAGTGGTCTTGGATGATATCCATCCGCTGTCTTCGTCGGATGATATGCAGATCCAGTACATTACGGTGCCCGGATAAGCATCCCATTTCAGGATGCCGTCGTCGGAAAGGCTTGCGCCTGTGATAGTGCCCTGGGTAAGTTCAGTTGCTGTTGATTCGTAAGACAGACTTCCGTCAAAAGATGCAATAACTCTGTTGTTACTGTCGTAAGCTGTGATACCTACCCGATACTTACCGGTTTTTGAAAAGACGCCGTTTACGATCAATTCATCGATGGCTTTACCGACTTCCATTGAAGTTGAGTCTGTGTATTTTCCCCATGCTGATGACAGATCAACATAGTAACTTGCAGCACCCTGGAAAGCGTCCCAGGTCAGGATTCCGTCAGTGATCTTCGGGTTTGTAATCTTACCACGTACGAAAGGAGTAGCCTGAGTTTCATAGGTATGCTCTAATGTGGTTTCTGCAATTCGGATCCAATCAGAAGTGTAAGCAATAATCTCAACGGTATATTTCCCGTTGGATGTTTTTTCGAAATAATCATATTTGATCCACTCGTCGATCTGTTTATTCAGATTAAATGAAAGCTTAGTTGTTTCCAGGTCGTAACTATCATCCCATTTATCATATACGACGATCCTATAAGTCTTTGCACCGGAATATGCATTCCAGGTCAGAACGCCGTTTGTGATCTTGGCACCTGAGATCGTTCCCAATTTGAATTCAACGTCCGTATTATATGTCACGGAATCGTTCCAGTCGGCTAAATATATACCGTTCTTATCATAGGCAACAATTTGGACGTTGTATTCAGAATAGTAAGTCTTCCACAATTTGCCGGCTTTGATCAAACTTTCGATAGTTTCACCAAGTTTTAATGTGTTTGTTTTAACCGATACTTTGCAGTCGTCGATCGAAATTTCATACAGTGTGGCACCGGAAACAGCATCCCACTTCAAAATGCCGTTTTCAAATACAACATTTTTGATTCCATTATTAACGATAGGAGCCTCTTCAGCGGAGTCGTCATCTGATCCTTCTGAATCATCAGGAACCTCAGCTGCAGGTTTTTCTGTTGCCTCAGGGTTTTCTTCAGCAGGCTTTTCGGTTTCAGCCGGCTCAGTTTCCTTAGGAGCCTCGGTCTCAGCTGCTTCTGTTTCCTTGGGTGCTTCAGTCTCCTTAGGAGCTTCGGTTTCAGCTGGCGCTGTCTCCTTGGGAGCTTCAGTTTCTTTGTTTTCAGTCTCCTTGGGAACTTCGGTTTCCTTAGGAGCCTCAGTCTCTTTGGCTTCTGTTTCCTTAGGAGCAGGAGCTTCTGTTTCCTTTGTCTCTTTCGGAGCATCAGCCTTAGGCTTTTCGGTTTCCTTGGGTTTTTCGGGATCCTTCTTCTTTTCGGGTTCTGTCTCACTGACTGTCGTCGGTGCGGCGGGTTCCGTTTCATCAGCCATCAGGAGTCCGCCCGGGAACGGGGTCAGACTTACGACCATGGCCGCTGAAAGAATTACTGAACTTAGCTTCTTTACAACTGGTTTCATAACTTACCTCCCAACCAAAAATGCAGCGGACGAGGGCTGTTACACCGAAATCGCAGTCTCTGAACGCTGCGACACATGTTTGCTCAACCAAGAGGAGTACGGCCTTTTGATAAGGGTACTTCTTTAAGTTAAAAATGCATCTGTTTCGATTATAGTCACGCGTTTGTAATAATTCACCAAAATCTAAAAGAATTTAGATAATTTACAAATCTATCCCTTGTATTTTGGTAAATTGTCAAGTTGATTTATGTTAGCGAGCGCTTACAATATTATCGTCCCCGAAAATTGAAGATGCTTTTTACGGAAAACGGCGTATAATGCAATTGTAAAGTTCAAAAGCAAAGAGGTTTACAATTATGGCAGAAACCCGTACAAACCCCAGAAAAAGCGTATCTTACGATATAACGTTAATAGCCATTTCAGCGGCTTTGATCACCATTTGCTCCTGGATATCGGTCCAGATAGGTCCCGTTCCGGTTACGCTTCAGACGCTTGCGGTCCTCGCGGTGCTCCTGACGGCAGGGGGAAGGCGCGGAACCATCGCAATAGCCGTATATCTGGCTTTGGGCGCTGTCGGAGTGCCTGTTTTCTCGGGATTCAAAGGCGGACCGGCTGCATTCTTGGGTCCCACGGGAGGCTTTCTTGCAGGTTTTCTGCTGGCTGCACTGGTATTCTGGCTCTTTGAAAAGCTTGTTTTCGCCAAGCTTATGACAACGCCTGCGAAAAAGCTCATATTCGGCATAGTAAACTCGCTTATATTCGAGATCATTGTTTATTTGGTCGGAGTGATCTGGTTTATGACTGTCTATGCAGCGCAGACGGGTCCGGTAGGACTTGGAACTGTCCTCGGATGGTGCGTCATACCTTTCATAATCCCCGATATCGTTAAGGTCGCAGCCGCTTCCGTTATAGGAAACCGCGCATCACGCTTTGTCCGCCCGTAAAGAAAACAACTCCCTTTTATGTTAATATGTCCTCATATATGACTTATGGAACAGGGGGTCAGCATGGAAAATACATCGCAATACATGCTTAAGGTTACCGATGTTTGCAAGAATTACGGCAAGCACGAAGTCTTAAAGCAGATGTCGTTTGAAGTTCCCAAGGGCTCGATCTACGGCCTGGTCGGAAAGAACGGAGCAGGTAAGACCACGATCATGAGGATCATCTCAGGTCTTCAAAAGCCAACTTCAGGTAAAGTCGAATACGGTTTTGACCACAAGGGCTACGGCAAAGTGGGTGCATTGGTAGAACTTCCGTCTATCTATTCCACGAAGTCGGCCCGCGACAACCTCATCTTCCAGTACATGAACCTCGGACTCAAGATCGATGATTCGATCGACGAGATACTGAACCTCATCGACCTTGCCCACACAGGCAAGAAGAAGGCCGGAAGGTTCTCACTCGGCATGCGCCAGAGGCTCGGCATCGGCATGGCAATGGCGGGCAACCCGGACATGCTCATTCTCGACGAGCCCATCAACGGTCTGGATCCCGAAGGCATCATCCAGATAAGAGATCTCCTGATCCGCTTAAACCGCGAGAAGGGGACAACGATAATAATCTCAAGTCACATCCTTTCCGAGCTTTCGAAGCTTGCGACTAATTTTGCATTCGTTTCGGACGGTACGATCGTTCGCGAAGTTACGACCGAGGAAGTCGAAAACGCGGGCGGCATCCAGTCTGATTTCTTCTCGGCCAATCCCGAGGGACTGCTTAAGGTCCTGCAGGAAAAAGGACTTGAAGCAAGGATCGATCCTCAGACGGGAATCGTTAAGGCCAAGGGTGTCTTTAACCTGACGGATGTTGTTACGGAAGCTTCAAAACAGGGCGTAAACATTGCCCGCGTCAACACCCGTGACACAGACCTTGAGACCTACTTCATCAATCTGGTGGGAGGTCACGGCAATGGGTAAACTTCTGAGATTTGAATTTAAGAGGATCAGGATGAACCTGTTCTTCTGGATAATTACGGCTTACTGCGTTGTATGGCCCATATTGGTTGCCGGTTTCTACAGACTGATGTACACGATCAACATCGGCGAAAACGGCATCACTTTCGATAAGCTGTCCATGACCACGGAAATGAGCAGATACACATCATGGCTGATACTTTCGGCTTTCTTTGCCGAGATGCCCAAGTTCATGGCTCTGTTTACCTGCCTTTATATCGGCAAGGATTCGGGTGACGGTTTTGTCCGCAACAAGATAATCGCAGGTCACTCCAGACTGTCAGTATTCATGACCAACAACATCACGCAGACCCTGGTCACCGTTTTCTGGTGTGTTGTCTACGTATGCTTTGGTCTTGTTGGTCTTAAGATAACGGGCATCGGACCTGACGTAAACGGCGGCGAGATGTTCATGCGTGTAGCTACTGCGATCATTGTTCTGCTCGTCATGTCCGCGGTCTTTACATCTCTTGCGATGGCATTCCGCAACCGCGCTCTGCCTGTTGTACTCGCTATATTGTTCACGATGGTAATAGGCACGGTTACGATGGTCGTCGGAATGTTCAACATGCCGAAGGCTGCTGCCGACAGCTATGAGAAATCCTGCGCTGCTGTTATCGAACAGAACGTTTCCGAAGGAACATATACTGAAGCCGAGGGCAAGGCTCTTAAGAAAATGCATACGAGTGAGAACATCAGGGGAGGAAAGCCCTGGATGATCTTCCATCCCGTATATCAGGCAACCACTGCAGGTTTCCAGAGCGACTTCAACATGCCTAATGCACTCGGTATGACTTCTGACATGAGCTACCGTGATGAATACAGTTTTTCCGAAGATTTTGTGATGACGGCAATACAAGGAAATGTTTTTGTTGATAAGGGCACTTTCGATAATCAGCCCGGCGTCACGGCTTCTTACGTTACGAAGTGCCTTGAATATATCCTGAAGTCCGTTATTTGGTATGCGGTCGTTACTGCTGCTGGATTTATTATGTTTAAAAAGAAAGATCTGTTCTGATGTTTTACGATGATCACCGTTTAAGTATTGTAATAGGGGCTTACGGAAGCGGTAAGTCCGAGATAGCCGTCAACATGTCGCTTGCGCAGAGGAAGTCTTTCCCTGACAGGAAGCTCCTTATCGCAGACCTCGACATAATCAACCCGTTCTACAGGTCGTCGGACTGCGCCGCTGTTCTCGAAAACGCGGGAATAAAGGTTATTTCCCCGATGTATGCGGGATCTAACGTCGACGCGCCCGTACTGCCGCCTGAAATGTTCGTCATTTTCGATGATGAAAGCTACACCGGCATCTTCGACATCGGCGGAGAGGATATGGGTGCAACTGTCCTGGGCTCCATCAGAGGCAGGATAGAGAACGCGGATACGCAGATCCTCATGGCGGTTAATACTCTTAGGCCGTTTACTTCTGACGCGAAGCAGGTGGCTGAGATGACAGCGATCCTTTCGGAGGCCGCGGGCTTTAAGATCGACGGATACCTGCACAACACGAACCTTCTTGAAGAGACGACTCCCGAGATAATCGCGGAAGGCGAGAGGATAATGGAGGAAGCCTCAAAGCTTACCGGAGTTCCCGTTGTTGCGACATGCTTCATGGAAGGTACGAAGCTGCCTGAGATAAAAGGACACGACCTGTTCCCGATGACGAGGCAGATATTCTACAATTACTGACGTTAAAATTTGTATTGTTTTAGGGGGCTGCCAATGGCAGCTCCTTTTCATATGGCCTAATACCAAATTACCCTAAACAATGTTTGTTTAATTTTGAGTCGCTTTTTTCATGTGTTTTCGACAGCTGTGCCTCCAAGTGTTGCTTAAGCATCAGAAGGGCCCATCATTGCTGATTGTTTGAGGTGCTGCTTCTGATGATAATGAGGCCATCAAGCAAAACAAAACCGCAACAGGGAAATAGAAGGAAGGAAAAATAAAATGAAGAACTTAAGAACTAAGGAAGTAGTAACAACACTCGCAGCAACAGCAGCTTTTCTGATAATGTCATTCTCTATGACAGGATGCACACAGCTCGTTCCCGAGAAGCAGTCCCACATTGAAGCAAAGGCTGCAGTACAGCGTTATTTCGCAGAGGAAGATGTCTCTATGTGCTATGACGGCCAGAACGAAAAGGCTGATCTCCTCATCTAACAATATGCCATGACAATAGAGCCTGTTTCTTTCACGAAAGAACAGCCTTTATAACTCATCCTTTACCCCCTTCAAAAACCCCGGAACATGCATTCCGGGGCTTTTTCATGCCTGAATGTTGATTATGCTTTGAAAACAGGTCTAAAACAGCATAAAAACGGCCGTTTTTTCACCGGTCGGTTTTTTATTGGCTGCTTTACGATTTTGGCGCGTCTGATTATGTAAAATATTGTTGTTTTGTCAAATAAATGATATTATTTTATCGGCGGTCGCGTGGACCGCAAAAGAAATACCAGGAGGAATAATAATATGGGATTGATTAGCTTGATCAAGAACGTTGCCGGCACAGTTACCGGTACGATCGGTGATGAGATTAGAGATCAGTATCTCGAGTTCTTCACATGCGATTCTCTCGGCGATAACATCCTTGTCAGAAAGGGTGCTAACCGCATGCAGAAGGGCCGCAATGTAGGCAGCTCAGAGATCATTTCACAGGGTTCTGTTATCGCAGTACCTGAAGGCACAGCGCTCCTGCTCGTTGACGGCGGACAGATCGTTGACTTCACAATGGTAGCAGGCTACTACAGATGGGATTCTTCAACATCCCCTTCAGTCTTTGCTCCCGGTGGTTTTGGCGAGAACATCAAGAAGACCGTTGTTGATGCATGGACACGTATGAAGCAGGGCGGCGAGCTCTCAAAGCAGCAGAGAGTCTACTTTGTTAACTTGCTCGAACTCAGGAACCAGAACTTCGGTACACCTTCACCTGTACCTTATGAGGATCCTGCTTACCTGACAGTTTACATCCGCCTCAACGGTACATTCTCTTACAGGATCCAGGACCCTGTAACATTCTTCAGGAACATATCCGGTAACATCGCTGATGTTTACACCAACGATGACTTCATGGGTACTCCTGCTAAGCCCCTCCAGCCCCGTCTCGAGTTCCTCGATCACATCACAGAGGCTCTCAACAAGTGTGGTCTGGAAGGCATCAAGTTCTCACTCCTGCCTTCACAGCAGGGTAAGTTCCGTGATTACATGGCAGAGTGCCTCGATCAGGACTGGCTCCAGACAAGAGGTGTCGTAGTTCAGGCTGTCGCTATCGGTTCTGTTACACCTGATGACGAAACACGTCAGAGGATCCAGGACATCCAGACAAACCAGATCTATGGTGCAAACGGTGCTGCGCTTAACGCTTACCAGACAAGAGGCGTTACAGACGGTATCAAGGCTGCTGGTTCTAACGAAGCTGGTGCAGGCGGTGCAGGTGCCGGTATCGGTATGCTCGGTGTTGCTGCCATGACAATGGCTAACAACGGCATGCTCGGTGGCAATCCCGCTGCAGCTGCCGGCGTAGGCGCTGTAGGTGCCGGTGCTGCTGTTGGCGCAGCAGGCGCTGCTGCAGCTGCTCCCGCAGGCTGGACATGTTCTTGCGGCCAGACAGGCAACCAGGGCAACTTCTGCATGAACTGCGGTTCAGGCAAGCCCGCTCCCGCAGCTCCCGCTGCTGCAGGCTGGACATGCTCTTGCGGCCAGGCAGGCAACCAGGGTAACTTCTGCATGAACTGCGGCTCAGCTAAGCCCGCTCCGGCAGTTTGCCCTAAGTGCGGCTGGCAGCCGGCTCCCGGACAGACATCCAAGTTCTGCCCTGAGTGCGGTACACAGATCCAGTAATAGGTTCTGTAACAGTATTAAACTAAGCAGAATGAAGGCCATCCCGAAAGGGGTGGCCTTTTTCTTAAACTTATATGATATTTACGTAAGACCTTGAATTTTAAGGGCTCTTTGGATGATAATAATTTTGGTTCCGTCAGATTAAAGTGATAGTGTGAACACTTTTGACGGAGCCTAATATGAGGCGCCTTGCGCCTTGTTATTTGAGGGGATAGAAATTGAATATTGAGCGGTCTGCCCTGATCAGCGTCATACTTCCCGCATACAATGCGGAGAAGACTCTTGAGGAGACTGTAAATTCCGTTCTTGCTCAGAGTTATTACAAGTTGGAACTTGTAATTATCGATGACAGATCGACCGACGGAACAAAAGCTTTGGCTGAGTCCATAGCCGGACGTGATCCGCGTGTAAGGGTGATTTCAAACGAGAAGAACATAGGTGTGCTAAAGACACGTATCAGAGGCGTCCGTGCTTCCATGGGGCAGTGGATAGCTTTCATCGATGCTGACGATCTGTGGAGCAAGAATAAGCTGAAAAGACAGATGGAACTTCAGGCGCAGACAGGAAGCGTTCTTGTCTATACCGGTTCCGGATATATCGGATCTGACGGAAATGAGATTTCATGGGTGCTTCATGTGCCGCCGGAGGTCACATACAGAAAACTTCTTCTGCAGAATGTGATATCAAATTCATCGGTTGTTGTGAAGAAGGATATCTTCCTTAAGTATTCGCCGTTTTCGGAAGACCACCGTGACATGCATGAGGATTATGCATGCTGGCTTTTGATTCTGAAGGAAAGACACGTGGCCACGGGAATAGATGAACCTCTTATCACTTACAGAGTTCACAGGAAATCAATGACAGGAAACAAATTGCATTCCGCTGTTTTAAACTGGTATACATACAGGTATATCGGGCTGAATGTTTTTCAGGCGGCATTCTATATGGTAAGTTATGCTGTAAGGGGAATAATGAAGTACAGCCATTTAAGGCAGAAGGGCTGAGGTTGTGGAAAAAACCGGACTAAGGAGTCTTGCTTCGGAAAAGACGCTTTTCTGTTTAACGGCCTTTATTATGCTTCTAATGCCTGTCAGTGAGCTTCTGACTGATGTGGCATGCAATTTCACTAAGGAAATAGAACCATCGTTTTTTCAGGCTTTTATTCTTGGCGTATATGGTCTCCTTGGAACGCTCATCTTATTGTTTTATAGGGTGATTGAACTCTCTGACAGGAAAGAAGAGCATAAATGGTATGCTGCGGACTTGTTTTATCTGCTTTTACTGTTTTTTATGCTTGTTTCCGTGATCTTTTCAACAAGGCCGGGAGTATTCAACGGCGGAAGCGTTGTCTGCAGTGAGATGCCTGTCAATTTTCTTGCGTATTACTTTCTGTTTTTTTCGGGCTCCAGGATAAAGAAAAACGAATACAGGATTAAACTGGTGGCTGTCTTTATCGCGGTAGCTGTTATACAAAGCGTTGTGGCCTTTTTCCAGACATTCGACATTGAGATCGCATACTGCATTTTGACCAGACACAGCGGGGCTGCTTATGGTTTGACGCAGAACAGCAATTATTACGGCGGATTATCTTTGTTACTGCTTGCAGCTGTGTTGGGAGCATATCTGTTTTCGGAAAGACTGTCCGGCAACAGGGTTTTGCGGTTCATTCTTCCTGTTCTTTCAGGGTTTGTGTTCTATACGGTGCTTGGAAGCAGAGCCAGACTGATCTGGTTTGGCTTTGTGCCAATGATGCTGTTCTATCTGATCTCGGGTATCGTTATGCTGAAAGGATCGATCTCCAGATTTGATCTTAAAAGATTCTTTGTCAGGCTCGGAGTGCTGACACTTGTGTTTGCGGCCGTTTTCGCCGTTACGCATCTGTTTACTGATTATGTGTCCGAGGAACTCCAAAGAACACAGTGGGAGATCGAAGGCAAACTTGATAACGGGATCGGTTCAGACAGACTTGTTATATGGAATGCCGCGTTAAAGAGTGTACCTCGTCATTGGTTGACAGGAGTCGGACTGGATAATTTCCGTCAAGTCTTTATCGAAGCCCCGGGTTATGTCGAGGGTGATTATATTATGGACAAGGCACATAACGAGTATCTGCATGTACTGGCGACACAGGGTGTGTTTGCCCTCGGAGTTTATCTAATCTTATATGTTCGTACTGTCGTTAACAGCGTAAAGAAGATATTTGCAGGCGGAGATGAAAAGGAGCAGGCACTGTCTTGGTTATTTCTTGGAATGTTTATCACATATGCCTGTCAGGCCTTTTTTAATACAAGTGTTGTAAATGTTGCCATGTATTTCTGGCTTGTATTGGGTCTTCTTAATACTTGTGAGCATCCTTTGAGCCTGGCCTTAAATAAGAAAAAATAATAATTATTTATTCTTGTTTTGTGCTAAAATTTTCCCATCAAATAAGCATATGGAAAGGCAGGTCTTTCTTATGGGAAGATACTTCGGAACAGACGGCTTCAGAGGCGAAGCAAATAAGGCGCTTACAGCACAGAAAGCTTTCCGGGTAGGTCGTTACATCGGTTGGTATTACGGTCAGCAGCACGAGGATGGCAGAGCAAGGATCATCATCGGCAAGGACACGAGAAGGAGCTCTTACATGCTCGAGGCAGCACTTACTGCCGGCATTACTTCTTCAGGTTCCGATGCATACCTGCTCCATGTAACCACAACGCCTTCAGTCTCATATTGCTGCAGGACTGACGGTTTTGACTGCGGAATCATGATCTCCGCATCACACAATCCTTTCTATGACAACGGCATCAAGATCATGCGTGCCAACGGTCAGAAGATCGAGGCAGAGATCGAAGAGAAGATCGAAGCGTATATCGACGGCGAGATCGAGGAGATCCCTCTTGCCGAGCGTGAGGCTATCGGTAATGTCGTAGATTACGCTGCAGGCAGAAACAGATATATCGGTTACCTTATGACAGTCCCTACAAGGGCATTTAACGGCATGAAGATCGGTCTTGACTGCGCCAACGGTGCTTCATGGAATATTGCAAGATCTGTTTACGAAGCTCTGGGCGCTAAGGTCTATGTTATCAACAACACACCTGACGGTCTCAATATCAATACAAACTGCGGTTCCACTCATATCGAGAACCTCAAGAAGTTCGTTCTCGATAACGGACTTAATGTCGGTTTCGCTTATGACGGCGATGCAGACAGATGCCTTGCAGTTGACGAGCTCGGAAACGAAGTCAACGGCGACCAGATCATGTTCCTCTGCGGCAAGTACATGAAGGAGACCGGACGTCTTGACGGCAACACGATCGTTACGACTATCATGAGCAACATGGGTCTTTACAAGGCTTGCGAGGCAATCGGCATCAGAACGGAAAAGACCAATGTCGGTGACAAGTATGTAGCAGAGAACATGATGGCTAACGGCTTCATGATCGGTGGCGAGCAGTCCGGACACATCATCTTCGCAAAGTACGCAACAACCGGAGACGGAATCCTCACATCACTCATGGTCATGATGACTATGCTCGAGAAGAAGCTTCCTCTCTCAATGCTCGCAGGTGAGATGAAGATGTATCCTCAGTGCCTCAAGAACGTAGTCGTAAAGGACAAGGAAGAGGCACAGAAGAATCCTGCAGTCCTGGCAGGCGTTGAGGCTGTCAACAAGGCTCTCGCTGGCGACGGAAGAATGCTTCTCCGTGCTTCAGGCACCGAGCCTAAGATCCGTGTAATGGTTGAGGCTAAGACAGACGAGATCTGCGAAAAGTATGTAGATCAGCTGATCGAAGTAATCAAGGCAGAAGGCCTTGCAGCTGATGTTTGATTGATTTTTTTAAGCGGTATAAAAATTGAACGGGGGTTTAAACAATGAGAGTAATCAGAAAGAGCAACTATGAAGAAGCCTCAATGGCATGCGCTGAGCTTATTGCTTCACAGATAAGGCTCAAGCCTGACTGCAAGATCGGTCTTGCAACAGGTTCCACGCCTATCGGAACATATAAGGATCTCGTAGACATGTACAAGGCAGGCAGCCTTGATTTCTCCAAGGTCACATCAGCTAACCTCGACGAGTACAGAGGACTTGGCGGCGATCACGATCAGTCTTACAGATACTTTATGAACACAAATCTTTTCGATCACGTTAACATCGTTAAGAGCAAGACATATGTACCTGACGGACTTGAGCAGGATGAAGTCAAGGCATGCACGGATTACGA